>MDTE01040969.1_pt1 | contig 15042 bp, 18 predicted proteins | sample 811231 | NCBI WGS metagenome assembly MDTE01 (sample SAMN05326651, study PRJNA326480) | marine metagenome | isolation source: seawater | place: Indian Ocean: Red Sea | collected 2010 | reverse complement strand
TATAACCTTGTCGAAAGAGGAAATGATGCTATTGAGGGAATTCTTGAATTGGCTAAAGAGTCTGAGCACCCAAGAACTTACGAAGTTGCGGGCAACCTCATAAAGCAAGTTGCAGAAGTTACCGAAAAACTTGGAGACTTACAAGAGAAGATGAAGAAACTCAAAGAGGTTCCTGATAATGCTCCTAAGAATGTCACCAATGCATTATTTGTGGGGAGTACAGCAGAACTTCAAAAAATGATAAAGGGTAGCTAATGTTAGATTGGTTTTACAAGATACTAGAAAAACAAGGTGGAAAAATTAGTTGTTGGGCATGGAATAAAAGATGGTGTGATAGAGAAAAAGGAACAGGTTATAAAAAATGACTGATTCTGTTTATCTTGGTAATCCCAATCTCAAGAAAGCTAATGTTACTCAGGAATGGACAGAAGAAGAGATTAAGGAGTATGCAAAATGTATGAAAGACCCTATATACTTTATACAAGAATATATAAGGATTGTATCTTTAGATGAGGGACTTGTCTCTTTTAAAATGTATGATTTCCAGAAGGAAATGGTCGGTACTTTTCATAACAACCGTTTTACTATCTGCAAATTGCCTCGTCAATCAGGCAAAAGTACTACCATTATTGCTTATCTTCTTCATTATGTTTTGTTTAACCCAACTGTAAATGTAGCAATTCTTGCGAACAAAGCTGCAACTGCAAGAGATTTATTGGGGAGATTACAATTAGCATATGAACACTTACCTAAATGGCTTCAACAAGGCGTTATGTCGTGGAACAAAGGTTCTTTGGAACTTGAGAATGGCTCCAAAATATTGGCCTCATCTACTAGTGCTAGTGCTGTTCGTGGTGGCAGCTACAATATCATTTTCTTGGATGAATTCGCCTACGTTCCAGCTAATGTCGCAGAACAATTTTTTTCCTCTGTGTACCCCACAATTTCATCTGGTAAGACAACAAAAGTAATGATCGTTTCTACCCCACACGGTATGAATATGTTTTACAAATTATGGGTAGATGCAGAACAGGAAAGAAACTCATATGTTCCAATAGAGGTTCATTGGAGTGAAGTTCCTGGCCGAGATGCAAAGTGGAAAGAAGAAACTATAAAGAATACAAGTGAATCACAGTTTAATACAGAGTTTGAATGTGAATTTCTTGGTTCTATTGATACACTTATTACACCAGCAAAATTAAAAATACTTACATATCGTGAACCAATACAATCTAATGCAGGGTTGGATATTCACATAAGACCAAAAGAAAACCACACGTATATGGTCACTGCTGACGTTTCTAGGGGTACTTCTAACGATTATTCTGCATTTGTAGTTATAGACGTAACAGAAGTACCATATAGAATAGTTGCAAAATATAGAGATAATGAGGTTAAACCATTATTATTTCCTCAAAAAATATATGATGTTGCTCGTGCATATAATCAAGCATTTGTATTAATAGAGGTAAACGATATAGGAGAACAGGTTGCAAATTCAATGCAATTTGATTTGGAGTATGATAATTTGGTTATGGCATCTATGAGAGGTAGAGCTGGACAAGTTATGGGGGGTGGTTTTTCTGGTGGTAGAGCACAGTTAGGTGTAAGAACTACAAAAGCTGTTAAGAAAATGGGTTGTTCTAATTTAAAACAGTTAGTAGAAGATAATAAACTTATAGTAGAAGATTATGAGATTATAAATGAATTATCTACATTTATTGTAAAAGGTCAGTCATTTGAAGCAGATGAAGGATGTAATGATGATCTTGTTTCCTGTTTATTCCTTTTTGCGTGGGCTACAGATCAACAATATTTTAAAGAATTAACGGATAATGATATTCGACAAACTATGATGAGAGAACAACAAGACGCATTAGAACAAGATATGGCTCCTTTTGGTTTTGTTGTAAACGGATTAGAGGATGAGAATATAGGTGAGATGGTTGATGAATATGGAACTAAATGGAGTCCAGTAGTACGAGATTATGGTACTAATTGGTAATTAAATAAATTCTATTAAATCGTTATCTAATTTAATCCAGCAATTTGAACATACTATTATTGATTCTTCCATAAGATGAAAGATTTCTTTTCTACTTTCATTACTAGTACCAACTCTTTTTGTTACTTTACGTATTTCTGAATTATGGGGATAGAATTTAAGACATACTGTTTCTGCTTCGCCACAATGGACACAGTGTTTATCAGCTAAAAATTCGTTAAGTAAAACAATTCTTTTTCTATAATTTCTTCTAGATACTTTTTTTATAGTATCTTTATATTTTTCATAATGTGAATTTCCCATGTTTTTATTTATATGATATAACACATATAAAAATGACTTTTTGCAATTTGATTTTTTATAAATATTTGCAAATAACTAATACACTAACTAAAGGAGTACGAACATGAGCTTTTTAGTCTCTCCTGGCGTTCATGTCAGAGAAATCGACTTCACCAATGTTGTTCCTTCTGTTCCAACTACAATTGGAGCAATTGCAATGCCTTGTGAAAAAGGCCCTGTAGATGAAGTAACAACTATTGGAAGTGAACAAGAGCTAGTGCAGGTTTTTGGTAAGCCCAATTCAAGTAATTTTGAGTGGTGGTTTACTGCTGCAAGTTTCTTACAATATTCAGATCAATTAAAAGTTGTTCGCCCAACATCTGGTTTTCTTAATGCTGGAGAATCAAGTGGTGTTTTGATTAAAAATGATACCATTTATCTTGATGATTATTGGGCAGAATCTGGTGATGGTCAAGTAACATCAAATGATTGGTATGCTAGGAGTGCTGGAACTTGGGGTAACTCAATAGGTATTCAAGTCTGTCCTTCTGCAACTGCATACGAACAAGATTTAAGTACCAATAACCTAGTTAACGAAGGAAGTGTTGCTATTGGCGATACTGAAATCATTGTAGATGATGCTGATGCTTCGGGTTACGCATTTAATGTGGGAGATTTAATTTTATTCTCATCCACAGATACTAGTTCTTCAGTAACACATATTAGTGGTGATGAAGGTAATGAGTATGAGGTAACAGCTATCAATACAAGTACTAATGCTTTAACAATTAGACTTGCTGATGATCCAAACGGTTCGGGCTTAAAAGCTGCTATTCCAGATAACTCTTATATCCGTAGACGTTGGGCATTTTATACTCTCTTTGATGGCCCTCCAGGCACCTCTCAATGGAATACAGACAACGGAAGAGGTTCTGGTGATGAAATGCACGTAGTTGTATATGATACAACTGGAGATATCACTGGCTCTGATTATAATACTGCTGGAAAACGAACACAATCGGTAATTGAAAGATATGAAAAACTTTCAAAAAATCCAAAAGCAAAAAATCCTCAAGGGGAATCAATATATTATCCAGATGTATTTTTCAGACAATCAGCATATGTTTATTGGGGAGATCATATTGCTGCTGGTACTAATTGGGGTACGGATACAACATCTGCATATACCTCAGTAACAACAATTACGGTTGTTAGTTTAACAGGGGGAACAGATGATTATTCCATAACTGCTGGAGAATTAAAAGACGGTTATATATTCTTTGAGGATGATGAATTACACGATATTAACTTTCTTTTAGGAGGCCCAAGTTCGGGTGTTACTAATTCTACTGCTGGAATGGATTTACATGGTACAATGCTTCAAGAAATTGCTGAAAAACGCAAAGATTGTATTGCTTGTATTTCTCCATACAAAGGTGCAGTAGTAGGAGTTTTAAGTTCTCTTACACAAACATCAAATGTAATTGCCGGATTTGATACACTTCCATCATCGTCATATGCAATATACGATAGTGGATACAAGTATATGTATGATAAGTACAATGATGTATATAGGTATATACCTCTTAATGGAGATACTGCTGGTCTTTGTGCTCATACGGATGCTGTTGCAGACCCTTGGTTCTCTCCTGCTGGTTATAATCGTGGTCATGTAAGGGGTGCAATCAAACTTGCATATAATCCAAAGAAATCAGAAAGGGATCAACTCTACCGATCACGAATTAATCCTGTAGTTAATTTTCCAGGCCAAGGTGTAATTTTATTTGGTGATAAAACTGCTCTTGCAAAACCAAGTGCATTTGACCGTATCAATGTAAGACGGTTATTCTTGGTTCTGGAAAAAGCGATTGCTACTGCTGCTAAATATATGTTGTTTGAATTCAATGATGAATTTACAAGAGCACAATTTAGAAACATGGTTGAACCTTTCTTGAGAGATGTACAAGGTCGCAGAGGTATCTTTGACTTTAAGGTAGTTTGTGACGGTACAAATAATACTGGTGAGGTTATAGATCGTAACGAGTTTATAGGAGATATTTACGTTAAACCTGCTAGGTCGATCAACTTTATTACTCTTAACTTTATTGCGGTACGAACTGGTGTCGCCTTTAGTGAGGTAGGAGGTTAATCATGGCAAACATAGACGATTTTAAAGCAAATTTAATAGGTGGTGGAGCTCGAGCTAATCAGTATAGAGTAACAGTTACGCCTCCGCCTGGTATTGCTATTGGATTAGATGTTCGGAGAGCATCTTTTCTGGTAACTGCATCAAGTCTTCCTGCTCAAACTTTGGGTGAAATTGCAATCCCATTTAGAGGTAGAAATATCTATATTGCTGGAGATAGGACTTTTGATGACCCTTGGACTACAACCTTTATGAACGATACTGATTTTATGGTTCGTAATGCAATGGAATTGTGGTCTAATGGTATCAATGACCTTGCAAACAATACAGGCGTTATTGCACCAGCAGATTATCAGTCAGATTTAACAGTAGAACAGTTAGACAGGGATGATACAGTTCTGAAAAGTTATATTTTCAGAAGTGCATGGCCTACTTCTGTAGGTGCTGTTGAACTTACTAACGATACTGCTGATGCAATTGAAACTTTTGAGGTAACTTGGAGATACCAACACTTTGAAGCTTCGGGCGTAAACTTCTAATTCTAGACTACTAAATAGTAGAAAATAGGAGTTATTATGGCTGAACTTTTTGGCTTTACAATACAACGTAATAAGGAGTCGGGGGCAAAATCAGTTGTTCCACCGACTCCCGATGACGGGGCAATAGATGTTGCTGGTGGTGGTTTCTTTGGTCAAATTCTTGATACAGATGGTAGAGAACGATCAGACGTAGAATTAATTCGGCGCTATCGTGATATTTCACAACAACCAGAATGTGATACGGCAGTAGAGGATATTGTCAATGAGGGCATTGTCTCTAATGAAGATGATATGCCTATTCAAATTGTTTTAGAACAATTACCTTATTCAGATAAAATTAAAAGAAAAATTAGAAATGAATTTGCAGAGGTTTTAAGACTTCTTAATTTTGATATTAAAGGTCATGATATTTTTAGGCGTTGGTATGTAGATGGAAGAATCTACTATCATAAAATTATTAATCCGAAAGATACTAGAAAAGGTATTACTGAAGTTAGATATATAGATGCTACAAAAATTAAAAAAGTAAGAGAAGTAGAAAAGAAAAAAGACCCTAAAACTGGTGTAGATTTAATACAAAAAGTTAATGAATATTATCTTTACAATGAAAAAGGTTTAGGAGCAGGTTCATTAGGTGCTTCTAATGAAGGTGTTAAAATTTCAAAAGATTCTATAACATATGTACCATCTGGTTTAATTGACGGTAATAATGGAAAAGTTCTCTCTTATCTACACAAAGCAATTAAGCCTGTAAACCAATTAAGGATGATTGAAGATGCATTGGTCATTTATCGCATTTCTCGTGCTCCAGAGCGCAGAATATTTTACATTGATGTTGGTAATTTACCTAAGATAAAAGCAGAACAGTATCTAAGAGATGTTATGAATCGTTATCGTAATAAGTTGGTTTACGATGCTACTACTGGAGAGATTCGTGACGATAGAAATCATATGAGTATGTTAGAAGATTTTTGGCTTCCACGTAGAGAAGGTGGTAGAGGAACAGAGATTTCAACATTGCCAGGCGGTTCTAATCTTGGAGAAATTGATGATATAACATATTTTCAAAGAAAATTATATCGTTCACTTAATGTACCAATAACAAGGATGGAAGCTGAACAAGGATTTTCTCTTGGAAGAACTACGGAAATTACTAGAGATGAATTGAAGTTCACTAAGTTTGTTCAACGTATTCGTAAAAAATTTACTCCATTATTCACCGATCTTCTTAGAACACAGTTACTATTAAAAGGTATTATTGCTCTAGAAGATTGGGAACAAATGCAAGAACATATTCAATATGACTTCTTGCAAGATGGCCATTTTGCAGAACTAAAAGACGCAGAACTTCTTGAAAGTAGAATACAAAGTTTAGAAAGTATTCAGTCTTATATTGGAACATTCTTTAGTAAAGAATATGTTCTCAAGAAAGTTTTACGTATGAATGATGCTGAAATTGATATGATGCAAGATCAAATCAGAAGAGAAAGAGAACAAGATATAGAAGATGGCGGTATTTCTATACCAGATGGTGGGGATGGTATTACACGTTATCCACAAGATGCTGCTGGTGGTGTTGTTTCACCAGATGATATTGCAAAACTTAAAGGTGAAGTTCCACCAGAGGGTAGCGAAAAAGAGCCAAAAGATGAACCGAAAACTGATTTTGATGATGATAAAAGTTTTCTTACTAAAAATGGTTTGAAAGGAAAAGATAAATGAGTAAAGAATTTGTAGACGCAATTTCAATGGGCGCAAATATAGATGCAGATAAGGCATTTAAAGATTCAATTTCACAAAAGGTGGGGGATGCTCTTGAACTAAAACGTAGGGAGTATGCAAAAACTTTTGTTGGAAGTTTACCGCAAGAGGAAACAGATGAGGTTTGAAAATCTTTACGAATCTATTGTAGAGAAAGATGAGCATAGAAAATCTCGGCAGTATAAGAAATTATCTCCGAAGATGAAGGATGCTGTTGACCAAATTTTTAAAAAAATGGATGCTAAACCTTCAGATTTCCTAAATAGTTTTGAAAAAAGTATAAAAGAAGTATCAAAAAAGTTTAAAGTGTCGGAAAAAGACCTTATGAATTATTTTGAGAAAGAAATGTTATCAATATAGGAGTTATCGATGGCCGTTGTATTACAAGAAATTATTGATAGTGATTTTGAATATTTTGTAAAAATTACTACTACAGGTACAAATAGTTCAGCAAGTATATTTGATGCATCAGATGCTGAAGGAGCTGCAACAGACCCAAGAACGGCTATTACAGGAGTTGCATGGTCTGTAGCAGCACAAACTGATATAGAATGGGATGCAACAACAAATGTAGTTGCTCTTTCTTTAAGTGGTAGTGGTAAAATAGGGTTTGGAGATGGTATGCCATCGATTCCAAATACCAATGCTTCTGGTGCTACGGGAGATTTGGCAATTACTAATGGCACTTCTGTAGGAACTATTTTATTGCGTATGAGGAAGATATCTGGTTGGGATAATATCACATGAACACAGTAAAATTATTTTCAGAAGCAGTAGAAGAAGTAGAGTACATCACCGAAGAAAAAGAAGGTGGTGAAAAAAATTATAAAATAAAAGGAATTTTTTTGCAAGCGGATATTAAAAACCGTAATGGTCGAGTATATCCTATGGAAGTTTTGGAGAAGGAAGTTGCAAAATATAATCGCAACTTTATTAAGGAAAATCGGGCTTTTGGTGAATTAGGTCATCCAGATGGGCCAACGGTCAATCTGGAAAGGGTTTCTCATATGATAACGTCTTTGACGCCTGATGGTAAGAATTTTATTGGCGAAGCTAAAATTATGGACACACCTATGGGTAAAATAGTTAAAAATTTAATGGATGAAGGTGCAAAACTAGGAGTGTCCTCTAGAGGTATGGGTAGTTTGAATCAAAAAAATGGAGCCAATTATGTTAGAGATGATTTTTATCTTGCAACAGCGGCAGATATAGTAGCAGACCCTTCTGCTCCTAATGCTTTCGTAGAAGGTATTATGGAAGGAAAAGAGTGGGTTTGGAATCATGGATCGTTAGTTGAAGCACACGTTGCGGATTTAAAAGAGAAATTTGATGTAAAACAACGTCAAAGACAGGCGAATATCGAAGCATTAGAGTTCGCTAAATTTATGAAAATGTTATAATTTATAAATATTAACACACTTAAAAGGAGATATCCCAATGTCCGAATTAGATAAAACTATTGAGGAACTTGAATCAGAAGTTCTTGCGGAACTTGAAGAAGCTGACGCAAAAACTGCTGCTGTTCAAGACCTTGGAGCTCCTGGCGGACAAAAAGATGCAGGGGACAAAGTAGCAAAAGCTAAAGACCCTGCTGCTAATGTTGCTGGAGCAGATAAAGCAGAAACAGTTGCCGGAGAAAGACAAGACGGTGGTAAACCTGTAGTAAAAGGTGATGAAGCAAGTTCACCTACTGATGTAGCAGATAAAAAATCCAAAGAAGTTTCTGGTGATGCACAGCAAAAAAGTGCTGGCAAATCAGATGCTCCTCAGAAATTAGCTGCTGGAGATGAGGTTGAACATGATGGAGAAGAACTTGCAGAAGCTCCAAAAATGACAAAAGCTCAACATATCGAAGCTATTTCAAAGATGAAGAAAGCAGACATTGAAGAAATGCTTGCTGGTTATGCTTCTAAACTAGAAGAAGCAGAAAATGCCAAGACAGAAGAAGAATTGAAAGCTCTTGAAGATGCGAAAGCAGAAATCGAAGAGAAAATCAAGAATATTTCTGTTAAAGAAGATGTTGATGCTCTTACGGAAGGTGAAGACCTTTCTGAAGAATTTAAAGAAAAGGCAGCTACAGTATTTGAAGCTGCAGTTAAGTCTAAAATGCGTTCAGAAGTAGAAAAACTTTCGGAAGCATATCAGACTGAAAAAGACCAAGAAATAAATGCCTTCAAAGATGAACTTACTGAGAAGGTAGATAACTATCTCAACTATGTTGTAGACGAATGGACTAAAGAAAATGAATTAGCAATCGAGCGTGGACTTAAAGGCGAGATTGCAGAAGATTTCATTTCTGGACTGAAACAGTTGTTTGAAGATCACTACATTGATGTTCCAGACGAAAAATACGATGTTCTGGAAGCACAATCTGAAAAAATTGCTGAGTTAGAAGAAAAACTCAACGAAGAAATTCAGAAAAATGTAGAATTTAAAAGTTCTAATAATGAACTAGTTCGTGAACAAGTCATTGCAGAGGTTTCCAATGACTTGGCTGATACAGAATTTGAAAAGTTCAAAGACTTGACAAGAGATGTAGAATTTTCAACTGAAGATTCTTACCGTGAAAAACTCAACACTCTGAAAGAAAATTATTTCCCAAGAGTGCAAAATTCAAGCGATGGAACTATTGATCATGAAGAAGATGGTGGCACCGCACAGGACGTTGATGCGACTGATACTATGAAAAAGTATATGTCGGCTATCAGTCGTAATCAAAAGGCGAGTGCATAACATAATAATAATATAAATAGATGTAATAATAATAAAAAGGAGAAACAAATGTTTCAGACAGAACATCTACAGGAAAAGTGGAAGCCAGTCCTAGAACACCCCGATCTACCAAAGATTGAGGATTCTTATAAGCGGGCCGTTACCACTCTTATCCTTGAAAACCAAGAAAAAGCTCTGAAAGAAGATGCTCAGATGCTTTCTGAGGTTGCGCCAGTTAACGCAATGTCTGGTGGGCAAATGGATACTTGGGATCCAATTTTAATTTCCTTAGTACGCCGTGCAATGCCTAACTTAATTGCTTATGACGTATGTGGTGTCCAGCCAATGACAGGGCCTACTGGTCTTATCTTTGCAATGCGCTCCTCATTTATCTCTCAGGACGGTGCTGAGGCTCTTGTTGATGAGTCGATGCCTGATATTTCTAACCAGAACGCTGCTGGTACAATCGGTGGTGGTGATGTTGGTGCGACAGAAACTAACCCTGCCGTTCTTAACGATAGTCCTTCCGCTGGTACTTATGTAAGTGCAACTGGTATGACTACTGCTCAGGCAGAAGCTTTAGGTGACAGTTCAACTAACGCTTTTGCTCAAATGGCGTTCTCAATCGAAAAATCAACGGTTACTGCTGTTTCACGTGCCCTCAAAGCTGAGTACACGATGGAACTTGCACAAGACTTGAAAGCAATTCATGGTCTTGATGCTGAAACAGAACTTGCTAATATTCTTAGTTCTGAAATTCTCGCAGAAATTAACCGTGAAGTTGTTCGTTCTCTCTATGTAACAGCTGTTGCTGGTGCTCAGGTTAATACAACAACTGCTGGTATTTTCGATCTCGACACAGACTCCAATGGTCGTTGGTCGGTTGAAAAATTCAAAGGTCTTATGTTCGCTATTGAACGTGATGCCAATGCGATTGGTCAACAGACACGCCGTGGTAAGGGTAACATGATCATCTGCTCTGCTGATGTTGCTTCTGCACTTCAAATGGCTGGTGTTCTAGATTATACTCCTGCTCTTAACAATAATCTTAATGTAGATGATACTTCCACCACATTTGCTGGTGTGATGAATGGTCGTTATAAGGTATATGTTGATCCTTATTCTGCTAACGTAGCTGCTTCTCAGTACTATGTTTGTGGTTATAAAGGAACATCGCCTTATGATGCTGGTTTCTTCTACTGCCCATACGTGCCATTACAGATGGTTCGTGCAGTTGGTGAGTCTAGTTTCCAACCAAAAATCGGATTTAAGACACGTTATGGTCTTGCTGCTAACCCATTTGCTGCCTCTGGTGCAGTTGCTGCTGGTGACACAGTTAACTCCGATGCTTCTTTGGATGCGAACACCAACGCTTGGTATCGTAGAGTTAAAGTTACAAATCTTATGTAATAATAAGAAACTTGACTACAAACTTAGAGGGTGCTTCGGCACCCTCTTTTTTTTTACTAAATAGAACAAATGCATTTAGTAAGTATTGATGATCTTGACTATACCCAAGTCCAAAAGATTTTTGAACGTACTGAAGAGATTAAGAAAAATCCTAGTAAGTACCGAAAAAAATTAAGGGGTAAGATTCTTTCAAATTTATTTTATGAGCCATCTACCAGAACCAGTTCTTCTTTTCACGCCGCCATGTCAAAACTTGGCGGCGATGTTATATCTATCAATGATGTTACATATAGTAGTGTTGCAAAGGGAGAAAATCTAGAAGATACAGTAATCACTATGGGAAACTATAGTGATGTTATTGTATTAAGGAGTAAAAATATTGGAGATGCACAAAAAGCTGCAAATGTAAGTAGTGTACCAATTATAAATGCTGGTGATGGTAATGGTGAACATCCAACACAAACTTTATTAGATTTATATACTATATGGGAAAAATTTGGTAGGATAGAAGATTTGACAATTACATTTGTTGGAGATATTGAAAATGGAAGAACTGTTCATAGTTTAGATAAAGCTTTAAAAAATTGTAATAAAAATTATGCTGATACATTCGATAAAAGTATATGGCCTACTAGTAATGTATATTATTTAACTAGAGTACAAAAAGAAAGAGGTAGTGAGGGTAGTTATTCAATGAGAAAAGAGCATATTAAACATATACCAAAAGATGCTATAGTAATGCATCCATTTCCAAGAAACGAAGAAATTCCAAAATGGTTTGATGATGATCCAAGAGCAAAATATTTTGAGCAAATGAAAAATGGTTTATTCGTAAGAATGGCGCTGTTAGTGTATTATAAATAGTAACATGGCAACAGCACAATCACCACTCGCAAGACAACCAGATAAGTTGGATTATGCAAGTCCAACTCAGTTTAAATTTGGTATACATCAGTTACCAAAAGTAGAGTATTTTACTGTAGCTGCAAATGTTCCATCAATAACTCTTGGTGATGCATTGTTTCCAACACCCTACAAAGATATTCCTATGATGGGTGATAAGATTACATATGATAATCTTACAATTACTTTTATTGTAGACGAATATCTTGAAAATTATATTTCTCTTCATGAGTGGATGACAGCAATTGGGTTTCCAAAAACTAGAAAACAATTTAGTGATTTTAGAGCAAATCAATCATCTATGCCAGAAAGTACAAAAGGAAATAGTATTGATATAGGAGATGTTCAACCAGCAACTGGCGTTAATGCATTATTTTCTGATGCAACACTTATATTGTTATCCAATAAAAATAATCCAGTTGTTAATGTATTTTTTAGAAATATATATCCAGTATCTTTAGGTGTATTAGATTATAATCAACAAGCAACTGATGTAGAGTATTTAACTGTAGAAGCTACATTTTCATACCAAATTTATGAAATTGAAACTATTGCATGATATAAATAGACCGAGCAGAGATTTGATAGACTTTAACAAATATCAAATCTTTAGACTTAAATTCTAGTGACTATTCGGCAAGCCTCACTAGGGTCAATATAGTACATAAAGAGTAATCAAACTCTGCTCAACCTTTTGAAGAAAGTATATAATGAAGTTAGAAGAATTACAGAATGAAGCAAGAAATGACCTTGCAATAATGGATCAAGAAAGACTCGATCAAGAGTCTTATAAAAATCAAAACATTAAACCGAAGTGGCTGGAATACAAAACAAAGTATGACCAATTACTTATTATGGCAAAAGCAAACCATCAAAGAATGTACCGTGAAAAATGGGAGTATTATGGTGGTAAGGCTGATGCAAAGGTATATGCAGCAAAACCTTTCGATTTGAAAGTATTAAAAACTGATCTTCAGATGTATATAAACTCTGATGAAGATATCTTAAATGTACAAGGTAAAATTGCATATTACGAAAGTATAATTAAATATATTGATGGTGTTATAAAATCTATCGACAATCGTGGATGGGATATTCGTAACGCTACAGAATGGAAAAAATTTGAGGCAGGAATGATATGAATTGGTGGGTTGAAGAATATAAAAAATACCATGCAGAAAAAGATACTAATTATCCAGGCAATAATTTAAAACCTCAGTTACATCATATAAAAGATTTGGTGCAAGATACTAAAGCAGAGACACTTTTAGATTACGGTTGTGGTAAAGGTTTACAATATACAGAATGGAAACATCATGAGGAATTAGGCATAATGCCTGCTCTATATGATCCAGCTGTTCCAGAATATGAAGTATTACCAGATGGGCCATTTGATGGAGTATACTCTACAGATGTAATGGAACATATACCAAAAGAACAATTACCAGAAGTTTTTTACAATATTTTTTCTAGAGCAGAAAGATTTGTATTTCTTGCAATATGCACACAACCAGCTATTGCAGTATTACCAAGTGGAGAAAATGCACATTGTACAGTAGAACCTATTGGTTTTTGGAAAAACATGATAGAAAAACATTCACCTAAAAGAGTCTATACTCATGTAAAAACTTATGGTAATTGTAATAATTATGAAATTTTAAATGAAGATATATATTTAGATTGGATGTTAGAAAACTTATAATGAAAGTACATGATTACATAAAGTATTATAAAGAATCTGTGCCTCTTGATTTATGTGAGGCTATAAAAGAATATCCTTATAATTATAAACCTTCAACTTACTCAAATAATAAAGGTAAAATCAATAATAGTAATGAACGAGTACGAATGGATGAATATTGGGTAAGAAAAAATAATCAATATTATGATGAAATAAAAGCAGCATTTGAATGGGTTATAAAAAAATATTCTGAAGAATTTCCATTGTTTAGTGTTCAGCATATTACAGATTTTAGAATTAACAGATATCCAGAAGGCGGATTTATGTCTAAACACGTTGACAATATTCATCATAGCCATGGGCAACAATATGGATATCCTCAAGTATCTATTTTATTATATTTAAATGATGATTATGAAGGTGGTGAATTTTATGTTGCAGAGAAAGAATTTAAACCAGAAAAGGGTTCTGCTATAATATTTCCTTCAAACTTTATGTATCCTCATGAAGCAAAAAAAATTACAAAAGGTATTAGATGGAGTGTAGTAGCATGGCTAATGTAAAAACACATGAATTATTTCCTACATTATTACATGAATTTTCTTTAAAAATTAACAAATATGATTCGATACAGATGAAGAACTATATCAAACATAATAAGAAAAATGAAAGTCTTTATCAGACAGAAGATGATATCCATATAACTTCTTTTTTTCAAACTTTTAGAAATCATATATTTCAAGTAAATAAAAACGTATTAGATAAATTGGAACTTGAATATGAGGGAATTAATATAACTAATATGTGGGGTAATGTTATGAGAAACGGTGCAAATCATCCACCCCATACTCATAGTAATAATTTTCTTTCTGGTGTATTTTATTTAGATGCTGGAGATGAAGTTTCACCTATACAATTCTTTGATCCTAGACCACAATCAAGTGTATTAGTTCCTAGACGAAAAAAATCTACCATATACAATTCTTCTATGATGCAATTTCGAGCTATTACGAATGTGGGATATGTTTTTCCATCTTGGTTACAACATTGGGTTCCACCTACAGAAAAAGAACGAATAAGTATTTCATGGAATATACAAGTGAAAGGTTATTACGGCGAACCAAAAACACTACAAAATGCATATATCTAAGAAAAATGAAGTATATCTTATATTAGAAGAATTATCGCTTTCTCAACGCCAAGAATTAGCAGACTTCTTTACCTTTGAAGTACCAAATGCAAAATTTATGCCTATGGTTCGTAATCGTATGTGGGATGGAAAGATACGTTTGTTTTCTCCAGCTACTGGTGAAATTTATGTAGGACTTTTGTCTTATATAAAAGAATATTGTAAATCTAATAATGTTAAATATACTATAGAGAAAGGAGTTGAAGATGAGCGGAATGTTATGGGTACGGTTGTTAGAGGTTTCATCAAAAGTCTCAAACCAAAAAGTAGGGGAAAATCACTTAAAATACGAGATTATCAAATCGAGGCTTTTAGGATGGCTCTGTCCAGAAATCGCTCTCTTATTGTTAGTCCTACTGCTTCTGGTAAGTCATTAATAATATATGCACTAGTTCGATACTACCAGCTGGGCGG
>MDTE01060770.1_pt1 | contig 15045 bp, 12 predicted proteins | sample 811231 | NCBI WGS metagenome assembly MDTE01 (sample SAMN05326651, study PRJNA326480) | marine metagenome | isolation source: seawater | place: Indian Ocean: Red Sea | collected 2010 | reverse complement strand
GAGGGGCAGTCGGGGCCGGCTCGCGATGTCATTGTGGCCAACACCGCGGCAGCCCTGGTCGCTTTCGGTGAGACCACCGACCTGGCCGAGGCCGCTCGCGGAGCCGAGGCGGCCATCGACCAGGGACAGGCCACCGACCAACTGACGGCACTGGTCGAGGCCTCCGGGCGACTGGCAGGCTGAGGCTTGGCTTGCGTCACTCGAGGGCCGCGCTATAATTCACCTCGGCGGCCACAGGGCCGACAGTCATTTCTCCAGGGTTGGCCCGAGAACAGGCAGCAGGTCGAACGGGATGCAGGGTTTTCGACGTTGGCGGCACGATGTCTGGCAGGCGATCAAGACGGTCGCGCTGGGTATGAAGACAACCGCCCGCACGATGTTCAAGACCTACGATCGAGGTGCCTTCACCGAGGTCTTTGAGTACCCCGAGGTGCCGGTGCCGGTGAAGGTCCGTTACCGAGGATTTCACCGGTACGACTTGACCACCTGCATTGGCTGCGACAAGTGTGCAGCGGCCTGTCCGGTCGACTGCATCTACATCGACAAGGAGAAGAGTCCTGTCGGTAAAGGCTTCCGGCTGAACGGATTCGCCATCGACTACACCAAGTGCATGTTTTGTGCGCTGTGCGTCGATCCGTGCCCGGTCGACTGCATCTTCATGGGCTCCAATTTCGACCTCTCCTGCTACAGCCGGGACGGCTGCATCGTCGACTACGCCCGCTTGCCGCTGGAGACAGCCTGGGGCAAGGCCACGCTCAACCCGACCGCTGTCGCTCAGAGCAAAGTGCTGCACGAGCCGGTGTGGGTCAAGGGAGAATCCAGCCCGTTCGAATTTGCCGGCGAGGAGGCCGACGCATGAGAGATGAGGGCGAACAAGCACGGCAACTGTTCACCGTCGAGGAAGCCAACCTGCGGCTTCCGCTGGTGAAGGTGATCGTCCAGGACATCGTGACGCTCTTCACCGATCTCCACGACCGCAAGGAACGGCTCACCGAGCTCCGGAACCGGAGTGAGCAGAGTGAGTACCGGGACGAAGTCGAGGCGATGGAGACCGAGCTCGAGACCGACATTGAGACGCTCGACGCTTTCGTCGCGGAACTGCACGATCTCGGTGTCGAACTCAAGGACCCAGTGACCGGACTGGTCGATTTCCGAACGCTCGTCGAAGGACGCGAGGCCTACCTCTGCTGGAAACTTGAAGAAGACGAGATCGGCTGGTGGCACGAGCTCGATGCTGGAGTCGCGGGACGTCGCCCGGTCTCCGAACTCCAGGAAGCCGTCTCTGCCTCCTCCTCCGGATCACTCGACGTCCCCAACGACAGCGACGCCTCCTGATTTACCACCATGGCCAATCTGCTCAACCACTTCCTGCTGTTCATCCTCGCCGGCACCGGCATGCTGCTTGTGCCGCTGCTGATTGGCCGATTCCTCAGGCCGAGGCTGCCAAACGAGGAAAAGGACGCGATCTACGAGTGCGGTGAACCGACCATCGGGTCGAGCTACATCCAGTTCGATCTCCGGTTCTACACTGTCGCGCTGCTGTTCATCATCTTCGATGTCGAGATCGCCTTCTTCTTCCCCTGGGCACTGGTCTACGGCAACGCCATGCAACTGGCTGACAACGGCCTGGGCAACGGGGCCCGTGAAGTGATCAGCGAGAGACTTTTGACGGCCCCACAGGAAGCCGTGTCTATCGCTCCCGACGCCGCCCAGACCCTGGGAGTGACGGGATTCTTCGATATCCTGGTCTTCTTTGGTGTCCTGATGGTCGGATTCGCATACGTCTGGAAGCGGGGTGACCTCGACTGGATTCGGGCGGTGGGAAGTTCTGAGATCAGCACCGCCGAGCCGGGAGACGCGGCATGACCGGAGCATCCGACATCCAACAGGCGCTGAAAGAGGAGTTCGGCAACGAGGCGATCTCCGGCGCCAACCTGGAAGCGATCGATCCGTGGATCGAGGTGGCTCCCGGATCGATCGTCGCCGTCAGCACGTTTCTCCGTGACGACGAACGGTTTCTCTTCGACCACCTCAACAACCTTTGCGGGTCCGACTATCTTCAGCCGGACCCCAAGAAGGCCAAGTCCTTCGAACACGAGCCGCACGTCGAGGTCGTCTACCACCTCTCCAGCTTCACTCACAAACACCGCATCACCTTGAAGGTCAAGCTGCCCCGTTGGGCCGATGACGTCGAGGGCCAGTTGCCGGCATGCCCCAGCGTCGCGAGCGTCTGGGCAGCGGCCGATTGGCACGAACGCGAGGCCTATGACCTGGTGGGAATCCGCTTCACCGGGCACCCCAACCTCCGCCGGATCCTTTGCCCGGAGGACTGGGAAGGACACCCGTTGCGGAAAGACTACGAGTTTCCACTGGAATACCACGGCATCCGCGGCAAGTAGCCCCTCGGCGGCCGTAGCAACCAGGCAGGCACACAGGCATGACGACCGAGTTGCAAGATCCCCGGATCGTCGAATACGACGTTCGCACCGACGAGATGCTCGTCAACATGGGGCCTCAGCACCCCAGCACGCACGGTGTGCTGCGGCTGTTGCTGCGAACCGACGGCGAGATCGTCCACGAGGTGACTCCACACCTGGGGTACCTGCATCGCTGTGCGGAGAAGATCGGTGAGAACCTCGCACCACCACAGTGGGTGCCCTACACAGACCGGATGGACTACCTGGCCGGAATGAACATGAACCTCGGCATGTCTCTGGCTGTCGAGAAACTCGTGGGAATGGAACTGCCCGAGAAGGCCCAGGTCATTCGCGTGCTGATCTCTGAGCTGGGACGTATCGCCAGCCACCTGGTCGGCATGGGAGCTTACGGACTCGACCTGGGCACCTTCAGCCCCTTCCTGTGGGCGTTCCGCGAACGCGAGATCGTGCTGGACCTCTTCGAAGAGGTGTGCGGGGCACGGCTGACCTACAGCTACATCACCCCCGGCGGCGCCACACACGACCTGCCCGGTTCGATCAACCTGCCCCCGGGACTCGCCTCACTGACCAACCAGTCCCCCGAGACCACCGTCTCGTGGACCGACGCCCTGACGCAATTCCTCGACTGGCTCGAACCCAGGATCGAGGAATACCACACGCTGCTGACACGAAATCAGATCTTCATCAAGCGGACCGCCGGCCTCGGAGTGATGTCACCAGAAATGGCCAAGAGCTACGGATGTACCGGCCCGGTTCTGCGAGGCAGTGGAGTCGACTGGGACCTGCGGCGGGACGGCGAGGACATCTACACGGGGATGTACCAGGGGTACGACTTCGACATCCCGGTGGCCCCCTTCGACGCCGCCCCTCCCGAGTCCGTTCTCGGTGACAACTGGTGCCGCTTCTACGTCAGGATGATGGAAGTGGTGCAGTCGATTCGGCTGGTGCGGCAGGCCATCGAAAAGTACCCGACCGCGGAAGGCAGCTACCGCGAAACCTTCAAGTTGGCCACCAAGCTACCCGCTGACGAGTGCTACCTGGAAACAGAATGCCCGCGAGGACAGATGGGCTTTTACCTGGTCGGGGACGGCAGCAGCGAGCCGTTCCGGGCACGGGCCAAGAGTTCCTGCTTCTGCAACCTCGCCGTCACAGCACCACTCTCGGAAGGTTTTTTGCTGGCCGATATTCCGGCGATCGTCGGCTCGCTGGATGTCGTCATGGGCGAGATCGACCGGTAGCCGGATCCCCCATTCGACGCAGACTCTCGCCCCCCAACACGCCCGCGGGACAGCTCACCCGGGTTGCGGTGGATCGAAGTCCCCACTTCGCCTAAACTCACTGCCGAGTACACACTTGCTCCTTACGGAGATCAGCATGAGCCGGTTGTTTGCTATCCCCTCGGTGTCCCCACGCCGTTCGCACATTGTCACCGGGTTGGTGACGGTGCTGCTGGCACTTCTGCTGCTGCCCACGCCCGCGATTCTTGCCGCCGACAGCGATGCGGGCAAGAAAAAGGCCGGCCAGCCCAGTGAAGAGGAAATCCTGCTTTTGATGCGGATGTTCTCCGAGACGTTTGAGCAAATCGAGCGGAATTACGTCAAGGGAGTCGACCGCCGCCGACTGGTCGAAGCTGCCATCCGTGGAATGCTCAAGGAACTCGACCAGTACTCCAACTACATCAGTCCCGACCAGATTTCCCGGTTCCAGCAAAGCGTCAGCCAGCAGTTCGGAGGGATCGGGATCCAGGTTCGCCCCGACCTGGTCGTCGCCACGCCGTTGGCCGGAAGCCCCGCCTACAAAGCGGGGATCAAGGCCGGCGACCGAATCGTCGAAATCGACGGCAAGCAGGCCTCGACATTTCCCGAGAACCGAAAGCTGGAAACAGCCGTTTCGCTGATGAAAGGCAAAGCGGGTGACCCGGTCACGCTCGGCATCCGCCGCACCGGCGTCAAGGACGTGATCAAGATCACCGTCAAACGGGCCATCGTTCAGGTCCCAACGGTGATGGGTGACGCCTTCGGCAAAGACGACCAGTGGCAGTTCATGCTCGATGACAAGCAGAAGATCGGTTACGTGCGATTGACTCATTTCGCCCGCCGCACTGCTGACGAACTCTCGGCCGCCCTGGTTCAGCTCAAAAAGCAGGGCATGAAGGCCCTGGTCATCGACCTCCGCTTCAATCCCGGAGGACTGCTCAGCCAGGCCACCCGCATCTCGGACATGTTCATTGAAAAGGGCCGAATCGTCAGCACCAAGGGCCGAAACGTCCGCGAACGCGTCTGGGACGCGACCAAGCCGGGCACCCACACCGGGTTCCCCATCGCCGTCCTGGTCAACCACTTCAGCGCTTCGGCCAGCGAAATCCTCAGCGCCTGTCTGCAGGACCACAAACGGGCCGTGATCGTCGGAGAACGGACCTGGGGCAAGGGAAGCGTCCAGAACGTGATCCAGCTCGAGGGTGGCTCCAGTGCCCTGAAACTGACCACCGCCAGCTATCATCGTCCGAGCGGACGCAACATCCACCGGTTCCCCAACAGCAAACCGACCGATGTCTGGGGCGTGATGCCCGACAAGGGACTGGAAATCAAGATGTCGCGTCTCGACATGATCCGGTACCAGGAGTACCGGAGGCAACGTGACGTGATCCAGGACGGCGGCCCGCCCAAGAGTGACTTCGTTGACACACAGCTTGCCAAGGCTGTCGCCCACCTCAACGGAACACTCAACCCCAAGCCCAAGGACGACAAGAAGAAAGACGCGAAGAACCCCAAGGGCAAGAAGAAAGACGGCAAGAAGAAGCCCAAGGACAAAAAGAAAGACGGCAAGAAGAAACCCAAGGACGACAAGGGCGACAAGCCAAAAAAGAAGGCATCCAACGAGGACGGCAAGCAGAGCCTGCGTTTCCGTCCCGCCGCCGCCCCGTCGCGAGTCCGCGGGTTGCCACTGTTCCGTCTCCCCGACCCGGTCGGCTAGAAGGGCTCCGCTTCTCGTGTCGGCCGCCTGTGATCGTGGCCAGCTGCTGCTGGCAATCGAGTCGAGTTGTGACGAGACGGCTGCGGCGGTGATCGACCGTCGCCTGAGGGTTCATTCCAATGTCGTGTCCTCCCAGGTCGACCTTCACGCGGAGTTCGGCGGAGTAGTCCCCGAGATCGCCTCGCGGGCTCACCTGGTCAACATCCTGCCGGTCCTCGAAAGAGCTCTTTCGGCAGCCTCGGTTTCGCTGGAGGACATCACTGCGGTCGCGGTCGTTACCGAACCGGGCCTGGTCGGATCGTTGCTGGTGGGACTGACAGCCGCCAAGGCCCTCTGCCTGGCCCACGGCATTCCACTGGTGCCAGTGCACCACATCGAGGCTCATCTCTACGCGTGCCGGATGACAGCCGGCCATGATGTCTATCCCGCCGTCGGCCTGGTCGTCAGCGGTGGCCACACCAGCATCTACGACTGCCGCAGCCCACTCGAGGCCGAACTCGTCGGGTCGACAATCGATGACGCCGCTGGAGAAGCCTTCGACAAGGTTGCCCAGCTGCTGAGCCTGGGATATCCGGGGGGACCACACATCGAACAAGCTGCCGCCGAGGGTCACCCTGGCGAGATCAAGTTGCCGAGGCCACTATTGAGCGACCCCGGACTCGACTTCAGTTTCAGTGGACTCAAGACCGCAGTCCGCTACCAGGTCCATGGCGTGCCCGGCAGCGGCCGCCCCCAGCCGGAATTGACACCCCAACGGACCGCGGACCTCGCCGCATCCTTCCAGGCCGCCGTGGTGGATTGCCTGGTCCAGCGATGCCGTCGCGCCCTGGAACAACTCAACCACTCCCGACTGCTCGTCGGGGGTGGTGTCGCCGCCAACCAGTCGCTCCGAGGAGCCCTGGCCGAGATGTGTGAAGGGCAGGGGGCCGACCTGCATATCGCGGCCCCAGAACTGTGCACCGATAACGCCGCGATGGCCGCCCTGGGCTGGGAAAGACTCGACGCCGGGCATACCGCCGGACTTGAAATCGATGTGAACCCGGGACTGATCCGTCGCTGACATCCGACTTTTGCCGCCCCCACACAGACCTTGCTCCCAGTTCGGGCCAATCGGGCCGCGACCGCGGCAATGGTCCCTGCCTGCGGCCTGTCTGTTCAGGTCCCTTGCGAGTTGGCTAGAATCGAGCCGGTTAGCCTGTGCGGGCCGGATCCATAGAAGGGAGAACACTGTCATGACACGACGACTGCCCCTGCCTGTTGTCCTCACCTTGGCGATCCTGCTGGCCCCCCACTCGGCGTCAATGGCCCGCGCCCAGAAGAACAGCCGCCGGCTCCCATCTCGTTCGCTGGCCGGTGCCACCGGGTATCTCAACACCTCCCGTCCGATCGACATCCGTGACCTCCGCGGCAAGATCGTGCTGCTGGACTTCTGGACCTACTGCTGCATCAACTGCATGCACATCTTGCCGATGCTGAAACAACTCGAGGAGAAATACCCCAACCAACTGGTGGTCCTCGGAATCCATTCTCCAAAATTCAATACCGAGAAAGATATCGAGAACATCCGGCGTGCTGTCCTGCGATACGACATCACTCACCCGGTCATCAACGACAGCAACAAGGCGATCTGGCGCCGGTACAACATCAACTTCTGGCCGACAATGATCCTGATCGATCCCGAGGGATACGTCTGTGGAATCCGCCGGGGCGAAGCGCCGTTCAAGGTGATCGACAAGGAGGTGGCCAAGCAGGTCCGGCTCCACAAGCAGAAGGGCACGCTCAACGAGACACCGCTCCGCTGGGATCTCGAACTCAACAAGCAGCAGCGGACCGCGTTGCGGTTTCCCGGCAAGGTGATCGTCGACCCGACCGGACAACGACTCGTCATCGCCGACAGTGGAAATCACCGGTTGATCGTCACCGACCCGACGGGCCGGAAGACGACGGTGATCGGCACGGGCCGACCGGGCCGACAGGACGGCCCCCTGGCGAGTGCTTCGTTCAACGACCCTCAGGGAATGGCCTTCGACGGCGACACGTTCTACGTAGCCGACAACCTCAACCATCTCATCCGCAAGGTCGATCTCAAGGCCGGCCAAGTCACCACCATCGCCGGCACGGGAAAAATGCTGACCAGCTACGCCAGGCTGCGGCGGCGGAGCAACTCCCCCACGCGTTACGCCCTCTCAAACCCATGGGACCTGGCCCTGGTCAAACAACGACTCTACATCGCCATGGCCGGAACCCATCAGCTGGTCATGCTCAACCTCGACACCAACACGATCGTTCCGTATTCGGGCAACGGGACCGAGGATGTCCGCGACGGCACACTGGCCAAAAGTTGCCACGCTCAACCCAGCGGCCTGGCCACCGACGGCAGCCATCTCTTTGTCGTCGACAGCGAGGGCAGTTCTCTGCGAGCGGTCACGTTGCCCCCGGGCAACAACGTGAGTACCCTGGTCGGCACCACCGGCCTCCCGATGTTCAAGAGCCTGTTCGCCTTCGGAGACCAGGACGGCCGAGGCTCCGGAGTGCGGCTGCAACATCCGATCGGCGTGGCCTATGCCGACGGCCGGATCTATGTCGCCGACACCTACAACCACAAGATCAAGCTCGTTGACCCCGGGTCCCGAAACTGCGTGACCCTGGTCGGCCAAACGCGGCGTGGCAATTCACTCCAGCCGCTGCAGCTTCACGAGCCGGCCGGCCTCGCCGTTCACGGCAAGACGCTCTACATCGCCGACACGAACAACCACCGCATCGTGACGTTCGACCTCGGCAGCCGCCAGGCCCGCACATTGACCATCGAGGGGCTCCAGCCACCGTCCCGAACAGCCGCCAAGTCACCGCGGTAACAACTGTGGCTACCGGCGAAAACTGAACGTCGCCACGTCGATGATGCTACTGAAGACAGCGTTGACAGTCAGGCGTACGTAGCGGCGGTCACCAGAAACCACCGCAAGCGTCGTGTTGGCCACCCCTTCGGAAATCATCGATATCACCGGCGTATAACCGACCCCCCCGCGACGGACTCGCCGACCAGCACCGCTGGGACGTTCGACCGACGAGCCGAAACGGAACGGACGCCCGCCACGACGCTTGCTGCCGCGGGCGGTGGCAAATTCGTCATCGGTTCGGGGAAGCGGATCCGACAGTTTTTCGCGACGCCCCTTCTGAAGGCTCAGCCTCACCACCTTGCGGCGATCATCGAAGACCACCGGGTGTGTGTGCGTTTGCTCGTGATCGGTTCCGACGTATCGGCGGATCGTCAACTGGGCCCGCTTTCCGACAATGTCCCCGTCGACATGGTTGATCGACAATCGGTATTCCCCCGGAGCCGCAAAAGCGCAGACGTATTCCTCGTAACAATTGCGTTGGACAGGCCCGAACCCGTCGTGAACCAACACGCCTCCGGAACGGGTCTGCCGATGATCGAAGTGACAGACCGTTCCCAGGGGCTCGTCGACCTGCAGATCGAGCTCCCCCTGTCCATTCCACGACAGCGTGACAATGAGGTCCCGCTGATGAGCAGCAGCCACCGCCGTCTCCAGTTCTTGGGCTCGCTTGTTGTCTCCCGTTTTCCTCAGAGCCGCAGCGGCATCGGTCGCTGCAGCCGCAGCGGCCCGGTGACGACTCCGGTAATCGGAGGGCCAGGTGTATGTCAGAATGCCCGTCGAAGCCCACTGGACCGCGTCGTAGTCCTGCAACCGCTCCGCCAACTTCAGCCCCAATGCGTAGGGTTCCGGGCGAGTCGGTGAGATCTTCGAGGCCTGCCGGTAGAGCAACAGCGCTCGATCATTGACGCCGAAACGTGACAGGTAGGCAGCCGACAGAAGCATGTTCGGGACATCGGTCGCCGTGAAATCGACACGCGACAGCAACACCCGTTCAATTTCTGACTTCGGTCGCCCGGCGATCTGCATCGACATCGCCAGCACGTCGTACATCCAGGGTTGCGACTGCCCGGCGATCAACGCCTCGCTGATCGCCGCAATCACGTGGCCGTGCTTCCGCTGGCGATGGAGCCGCAAAACCAGCGTCGTGAAGGCCGCAGGTGACGGACGGTTCTTCTCGAAGTAGGCCTTCCAGACCTCTTCCGGGGTGCCCGAGCCAAGATCCACATCGAGCTCGCGCGCACTTTTGACCGTCCGGGCCGCCCCCCCCGATCGCGTCTTGACGGCGGCCGGGGAGGCTGAGGCGGGCTGTTGAGACGCCCGCTTCAGCGAAGAACGGTTACCCGTTTTTTTTTACCGGCAGACTGCTTCACGGACTTGTTGTTGAACAACGGCTTGCGAGCCTGGGCCGGCTGACTTCGTGGCTGCGGTGGCACACTCATCATGCCCATCCCGCCGCCGCCACCCATCATACCGCCGCCCATACCGCCACCCATGCCGCCACCCATGCCACCGCCCATGCCGCCGCCGCCCATCATTCCACCGGAACCGCCACCAGAGGGCGTCTCAACTGGAATCACCAGGTCGGCAACCGGGTAGACGCGCGTGCTCATCATTTCCTCGGCCTTGGCCTCGGTAGTGATTTGCATCACCTCATCCTGGATGACATAGGTCAGGGCCAACGGCTCAAGAACGATCTTCAATGCGCTACGGAGCGAAATCCCCGACAGCGACATGTTGATCGGTTCATCTGGCTGGATCCCCTCATCGAGAAGAGCTTGCTCATCCAGGATAATCTGGATGTTGTGCTGCTGCTTGAGATAGTCGACGACGTCGCTCAGCGGCAGGTCCACAAACTCCATCTCGGTCTCATCATCAAGAGCCCGGATGATCCGCTCCTCGACCTTGCTGTAGTTGTGCAGATCGACGCTGGCCCACTTCTTCCGTTCTTCGGTCAAACGACGCCAGACGGCCGCATCCGGATAACGGATCGGAGGTTCGTCGGGGAAAGGAACATGTGAAAACTCGACCTGCTCGAGGACGGCCAGGAACCTGTCCGCACGGAGGTTCCGGAGGTGATAGGCCATGTCCAGTTGGTTGGCCGCTTCGGCCGAAAATCTGGCCGAAGTCGCCGTCCCATCACCGGGCCGCAACTCGAGGGCCCTCTGGGCCACGTCCTCGGCCTCGGGAAACGCATCCCGATTTCCTCGAGGGGCCTCGACAAACAGCAGGTGAGCCACCTGCTTGAGCAACTGCTTCATCCGCTCATCGTCTCGCTCCAGATCCGTCTCGATCCGCTGCTGGCTCTCACGAGCCGCCACCGACTGCTGGCGTTCCTGGCGTTTCTGTTCGAAGTGCTGCTCAGAGACCTCGACGAACCGCTTGAGGTTCGAGAGACGTCGAATCAGTTCGGTGCGGACGGCCGGGTCAATGTCGGTCGTTCCGCGAACAGTGCCCAGGCCTCGCTTGATCTGGGTCAATGCGGCTTGAGGTTCGGTTGCTGCACGCGCCCGAGATTCCTCGAGCAGGCGTTCAACCTGCAACTGAAGCTTCTGTGTCCGGACCAGAATCGCTTCCTGAGCCTGTTGAATGGGATCTGAGGCTTCGACCGTACCGGGGGGTTCGGCGGCCGGCTGAGCGGCTGGCTGAGCGGCTGTAGAAGGCTGAACGGCAGCCAGCGTGGTGTCGCCGATCCGTCCGGCAGTCCTGGCCTGCACCTTCTCACTCGCACCCAACAGCGCCGCTGCGCGGACATTGTCCGGATCGAATCCGCGGACAACCAATCCAATCCGCTCGGCTTCGTGGAAGCTACGAACCTTCAGGGCCTGTTCGCCCTGGCGGAGCAGTCCGTCAAGATGCGAGTCAAATTCGTGCCGCGCCGTCTTGAGCATCGCACGGCCGGCCAGCGCCACGGTGAATCCATCGGTCGACTCGGCACCGCGAAACAGCATAGCCAGGAAGGCGTTGCCGGCTTCGGCCGACAACCGTCCGACCCGCCACTGGACGTCCGCGTCGCCGTCCGCACTGGCCAACCATCCCGAAATGGTCGTTCCCGTCTCGAGCTGACCACGTCCGACGTAAATCGTCTGGCGATCCGACCGCAACGGCAGCGGCTGGCTGGGCAACATTGTGATCCCCTCGGGGACAACGACCTTGGCCGGATAGGTGACCGGAGCGTGAATCGCGGTGGCGATCCGACGTCCGAGGCCGTTTTCGTCAGTCTTGCGGCCACGGTCCACGACCACGGTGCCGCCGGTCTGCTGGGCCATCACGCCCAGAACCTGCAGGTCCAGCCGGGGGCCGACGCCGTAACTGTGTATCGAAACATGCCGGTTGCGGAACCGTGCGAGCACCTGCTTGAAATCATCGGCATTGACCAGTTCAGCACTGCTCATGCCGTCGCCGATGTAGAGCACGCTTCCGGGGCGTTTCCCGGCCAGGGCTCGGGTTGCAGCGTCCAGGGCAGGAACCAATCGTGTCGCGCCCAATGGCGCGCGGCGACGCAATCGAGTCACGGCCTGGCGAATCGTTTCCGACCCGGCCAATGACCACTCACTCGTCAAAGCTGTCGCCTGCACGTCAACGGCAAACAGCTGAACGCGGTCCGAACTGCCCAGTGACGCGAGGACATCATCGAGAACGGCCAAAGCCTGCACGCGATGCGAGCCGGTCTGGCTGGCCGAGGTGTCGACCAGGATGACGACGTCTCTCGAGGAAGACGTCTTCGCGGCCTTCGCCGGCGCCACGAGCGGCAGGGCGAAGTAGGTCTCACCGTCCGGAGCCGTGTACCGCAGGACATCGACGGACTTCACCGCCGCTGCCTGCACCACCGACGTGGAGGCCACCAGGACCAGGGATGCCACGAACGCCCACAAGGCCAGAGCGCTTCTCAACCGCATGCCGAAACTCCCGAATTCAAAGGCGAGACGATCTCGATGTGTCATCGATTCCGGATAGGGGATCGAACGAGATGCCTCAGAAATGTCAATCGGACGGGATGGCCCGCGGGGAGACCGGCCCCGAACGGGCCCGAAATCTCCCCAGCCATTGTAACTCGTTTCTCGGAAGGTCGAGAGGAAAAATCCGTAACGCTTTCCACCTTTCCCGCAATTCCTCGTTCAACGCGGCATCGTGCCCGGCCTCCCCGAGCAATCGTTGTGTTCGGTCCTCGGGTCATGCGCGTCGTAACGACGCCCTGCGCCCTCTGTCGACTGCCACCGTTGAACCGATTGGTCGGCTTTTACGGGTTTTGGGACAGGTTGCCGGCCCCAATCCCGGAGGACGTCCCACCGCCCGGAATACTCACCGCACGTCCCCTTCGAGGCCGTATTCGGCGATCTTCTTGTGCAGCGTGTTTCGATTGATTCCCAACCTCGCTGCGGCCTTCGTCTGCACCCCCTGGCAAGAGTGGAGCACCTGCCGGATCACCTGGCGTTCCACCAATGATACGATTCGCGGGTGAACACCGGTCTCTTGGCCCACCTCCTGGCGCAATCCCAGGGACACAAGTTGGCTACAAATCCGTTCCAGGTCCCCCTCCCCGGAACGGGTGCTCCGGGGCGAGCCCAGCCCACGCAGATGCGGCGGAAAATCTCCGGGCTCCAATGTGGCTCCATCCCCAAGCACCAGCGCCCGCTCAACATAGTTCTCCAACTCACGGACGTTCCCGGGCCAACCGTAACCGGTCAAAACGTCAAGAGTGTCGGTGGAAACCGCCGGGGACTGGCCCTCGCCTGCGACGAATTGACGCAGGAAATGGTCCACCAACAGCGGAATGTCAGCCGGACGCTCTCGCAGCGGCGGCAGCATGATCTCGATGACGTTCAGTCGGTAATACAGGTCTTCGCGAAATCGCCCCTCGTCGATCTCCTCGAGCAGATCACAGTTGGTGGCGGCCACGATACGACAATCAACCCGTATGGTCTTGGTGTCGCCGACTCGCTCGAATTCCTGCTCCTGCAAAACCCGCAACAACTTCACCTGCAACGTGTAGCTGACAGAGTCGATTTCGTCGAGAAATACGGTGCCACCATGTGCTGCTTCAAACCGGCCGGTGCGATTCTCGTACGCGCTGGTGAAAGCCCCCTTGACGTGACCAAACAACTCGCTCTCCAGCAGGCTCTCACTCAGTGCCCCGCAGTTGACCCGCACAAATGGGCCGCTCGAACGAGGACTCAGTTCGTGGATCGCACGCGCGATCAGTTCCTTGCCCGTGCCGGTTTCCCCGGTCAAAAGCACTGTCGTCAGACGACCGGCCACCCGCCGGGTCAACCGATACACCTCCAGCATCGCCGGGCTGCTTCCGATCACACCTTCCAACTGGCCACCGTCGGTGCCCCCGGCAACATCCGCCGATTCCCGCTCACCCCTGGACACCCCGCACAGCCTCCTGCCACACACCTAGCGTCCGTAAACGCTCCACCAACTGCCAGCTTATCGAGCAATACTGTCGACATGCTCGGCAGAAAATATTATTTCTGCCGAGATTCTATGCGATTTCCTGAACCTCCGGAAGCGGCCATCCCAGCAAAAACACCACAACTGTCACATTCGGCCTGTGGCCCCATTCAGATGCCCGCTCCAACAACACCGCTGCCAACAAACCAAGCGTGTATTGGAGAACGCCGAGAATCTCACAGCCAACCCCACCCGCATTCAGTGGCGAGGCCGGGCCGGATTTCGCCCCGGACCAAAGTTGTCGAGGCCATCCTGCGGAAATTTCGACCGATCCAGAAGGCTGGACAGGGACAGGGGGATGCGCCAAAATAGCCGCTCCAGTCAGGACGGGCGCATAGCTCAGTTGGTTAGAGCGCAGCTCTGATAAAGCTGAGGTCCGTGGTTCGAATCCACGTGTGCCCACTGGAGCCGGCTGGGGAGACGCGGTTCTTTCCGGACTGCGTCTCCCCCGGTCCGGTCTCCACCCAGACGACATGACCGCCCGCGGGGGACGTAGCTCAACTGGGAGAGCGCCGGCTTTGCAAGCCGGAGGTTGCCGGTTCGAGCCCGGTCGTCTCCACTCCTTTGACTCGTTAAACACGAGAAACGAAGCGACAGACCTGCCTCCCAGAGATGGTAAGCGACAGACGGTTGGGGGGAAGAAAAGTTCCCCCCACGCCGTTTTCTCTTCCCTTTTTGTACTGACCTGGGGGAAGAGCGGTGAGTCACAAGTCCCGAAAGCGCAAGTCGACGAACGAGGCAGACTGCACGTCCAGAAGGTGGTCCGCGGAAGACTCGCCGCTCTGAAAACACAGCCGGTGAGGCTGCGATTCACATTGCGAGAGACGGCATTGTACTCCTTCTGGATTGACCGATAGATCGCGGGACGGCGATCCGGCAATGGGCGGAATGTTGAGGCGGTGTTTTGTGACAAAGCCCTGCCGGCGATTGGGTGGGCCCGGTCGAATTCAACTCATTTTTGAGCCCCAAAAACAAAGCCAACAGGTGAACAGACCCGTGCGAATCACCAGCGTCGTCATTGTTGCAGTGGCCAATACTCTTCTCCCGGTGGCTTCTTCCGGAGCACGCGGCCAAGAAGTCGTCAATGTCGCGAAGGGCCAACAAGATGTGCTCTTTGCCTTCGATGATGTGAGTATCGAAGCAACACGTGGACTCAAGCTGGAAATGGTGGACGCGGAGAAGCACCCAAACAACCCTGTCATCCCAAGGGGCAAGGCCGGAGCCCCGGATTCTTCTCGAGCCAGTATGCCCGCGGTGCTTTACGAAAACGGGCGTTGGCGAAT
>MDTE01090836.1_pt1 | contig 15046 bp, 15 predicted proteins | sample 811231 | NCBI WGS metagenome assembly MDTE01 (sample SAMN05326651, study PRJNA326480) | marine metagenome | isolation source: seawater | place: Indian Ocean: Red Sea | collected 2010 | reverse complement strand
TAACTAAATCAAACTCACTATTTTTTTTTTTAGTAGATTCACCAGTTCCTTGATACCATATCACATTCTTAAATTTTTTAGTTCTTTCCTTACCATATCTTGTCATTTCGATGTTTGGTTCAATAGCAACTACTGAATATCCTAAACTCGCCAATGGAATTGATAGGTGACCAACTCCGGCTCCGATATCACAGATTTTAGATTTTTTTAATATAAGAGAAATTTCAATAATTTTTTCTATAATTTTTTCTGAATACTCTGGTCTATATTTGTAACTCTGTGCTAGTTTACTATAATCCCAAGTTATATTTGCCACGTTATTGCCAATCTTTAATACTAAAATCTACAATTTTTGATATTTTAAGGGTTTCTTTTTTAAAAATATTTCTTAGAAAAAACCTACATTCGTCATCAAGTTTTATTTTTTTTGTTTCTAAATTTCTTTCCAAATCTTTAATGTATTTTTTATCCTCTGAATTTTTTGTAAAATCATTAAGGCTCAATTCTTTTCTTAAATTTTCTATTATTATGGTCATTTTCCCTTTAAGTTTTTTTCTTAAAAAACATTGTTTCTCTCTATCTTTAACGCTAAATGAAACAAAATCAGGTGCTTTTTTGGGAGCAAAACTTGATTCAACTTTTAAAAATTTGAAAACTTTTTCGAATACTATCTCTTTTTTTTCTTTCATGAATTCTGATTTGATAATTAGTATATTCTTTTTTGGAAAATTTTTAAAATAAGCATTTAGTTGGTTATAGTACATACCTCTTCCAGTATAGTTCAAGTGTTGAATTTCTTTCCATTTACCCTTGAGACTATCAATTCTTGCTTTCTCTTTTTTTAAAGCTTCAATGAATGGTAAATTCTCATATCCTTGTAAAACAGTGAATCTATAATTTGCCCAAGCTCTTTCTATTGGATTTCTGATACAAAAAATTAACTTGATATTTGGGAAATTTGAAAAAATCTTTTTTGCAGTCTTATTACCTCCAAATAAATATGACGAAGACCTTTCTCCAATCGCGTATTCATTGTTAGAATTTTTAAACCACTTTTTGCTGTAATACTTTAAGCCCTTTTTATATTCCCATGACTTAAAAAAAAAATGGCACTCTGGTTCCATTGGAAATGGTAAGTAAATGTCCGGATGTTGTCTAATTGATTCTGCAAGAAAGCTAGTTCCAGATGCAGAAACACCTGCAATTAAGAAATTAGGTAATTTCATAAAAAAATTTTAAGTCAGATGGTGAGTCAAGTTCTGCCCATTTTTTTGTGTAAGGTATACCTTTAATAGATTTTCTATTTTTTATTAATTCACTTAAAAAAGATGTCATATCACTTTTTTCAAAATTAAATTTTTTCAAGTTTTCTAAATATTTAAAAATAACTCCACCTTTAAGTTTAAATATGCCCATATACTGTCCTTGAATTTTTGAGTAATCGTTAGTCTTACTTCCAATATCTTTTATATATCCTTTGGAATTGATTCTGAATGTTTCTGCATCATCAAGAGGATTTTCAAATCTTTTTGACCATAACTTTTTCCAATTTGGATCATATGCAAAAGTAAGGTTACATTTTGATGATTTAAGTTCCTTAATGATTTCAGAATTATACAAAATATCTCCATATGATACAATCGTATCGAACTTTAATAAATCTCTCGCACATAAGAGAGAATAAAGCATATTAGTGTTTTTCCATTTTTTATTAAAAATGACTTGTTTACCATATTTTTTTAATAGTTCATGTTTAAATCCAGTTACTAGGGTTATGTTATTTATTCCAGATTTCTTAAAGTTTTGAATTATTAATTCAATCAAAGGTTTTCCATTTATTGAGGTAAGGCATTTTGGAAACTTAGTGAGTTCTCTCATTCTAGTCCCTTTTCCAGCAACTAATATTAACCCGTTAACCACAGCAAAAGAAAGATTTAAATATATTTATATCAAATTGTTTGATTTTTTTTTCCCTTTCAGGATGCCACATTATTCCCATCATTGGTAAGTTATTGTGTTTTATCGATTCAATGACGTTATCATCTGATTTTGCAAGAATTTTTAAATAAGTATCAGTAGTATATGACCCATAATTGTGAAAACTATTAACTTTTATCTCTGAATTTAAATAGCTTATATTATGCCTTGTATTCACATGATTATTAACCTTTTTTAATTTTATTCCAAAGAAACTTTGAATAACTTGCATACCTCTACATATACCTAAAAGTGGTTTTTTTTTTTTAATTGAAAATTCCATCAAATCTTTCTCAATTTGATCTCTTTTAGTTTTTTTTTTACTTATTTGAAAAATATTTCCTCCTCCAGACAATATTATACCATCAAAAGAATTCAAATTTATCTCCTCAAGAATTTTATATTTATTAGGTAATAAGAAAATCTCAAAATTGCATAAATTTGAAAATAAAAAAAAATTTTGGTCTATAGAATCATAGATTTCTTTATTTCCACGAATAATCGTTTCTCTCATAGTTACTATCAATTTTTTTTTCATATTTTTTTAACCAACTGATTTGAACAATCTAAAAGTAATTTTCTATAATCTTTCCACAAATTAAAATTCTTTTCACCAGCCCCTATAACTGCAGGAATATTTAGTTCCATGGCTCTTATACTCATATGAGAATTAATTCCACCATATGCAGTTATAAATCCAGCAATTTCTTTGGTGAAAATCCAATCATATCCAGGATCAGCATTTTTAATAAAGACAATCTTGTTTTTTATATTTTTAAAATCGTCTGATATCAAAGCAATGACCTTTTGTTTTGTAATAAAATTCGGTTTAAGATCCTGTATTAAAAAATTATAAACTTCTTTATCATTTTTAATGATTGGAGGAAGTAAAATTTTTTCAGATTTTGAAAAATTACTTTTTCCAATTTCAATACTTTTTTTTATTTCATTATTAATATTAGTGGAAGAGGAATAATTTTTTAATATGTCTTTAATATTTACATATGCAAGATCTTCTCTCGTAAAGCCAAGGTTTCTTCCAATATTCGTAATTAGTACTAAAATTTCGCTTATGCTTTTGCTAAAAATAAATTTTGCATATTCTCTTGCTTCAACAACTGATTTAATAAAGTGAAATAAACCAATTGGGCTCTGTTCAAGTTCGTATTCATTTAAATATTTCTCTAGTTTATAAATTTGATTAGCGTTTAAATTAAATTTTTTTTTATTAAATGAAGTTTTTTTCTTTTTTCCCCAGTCAAAATATAAGTTTGGCATTTCGTCATACCTATAAGAAGAAATATCATAAGTTCCTGGTCTTAAATGCCCATATTTCAACAAAAATGAAGACTTTTTTAATCTATTAAAATCTTGGGTCATCGTAGTATTAATTGTTGTAAGTGAATTAAGAAAACTTAGTTTATCATTATCCGTCAAAACTTTTACTTCAACAAGTGAGTCAAGAATCTGCGTAGCAATAAATGCAGCACGCGCTAAACCTGCAAATGGAAGTGTTCCATAACGCTTACAATCTTCAACCAACCAATAAATTTTATCCAGATCACTTAATTTGCTTGATTTTATATTTTTAAACCTTTCTTTAAGTTCTTCAATTTTGTTTAAGTCCTCTTTCCATAATCCATCTTTATTAATTATCCCATTAGTTAAATTCTTGAGTTTTTCTGATATTAATTTAATTTCTTTTTGAGAAAAATTATGATTTTTCAATTCTTCAAGTTTTTTATTAAGTGAAAACGTAAAGCAAGAAAATACGATGTTAAACTCGACTTTATCGTGAAGATAAGGTTGTTTTTCTAACTGTTTCAAGTAGTAATTAACTAATTTTTCAGCTAGGTTTCCAGGAATTTCTTTTGGAATAAAGGAATTAAAACTTAATCTTACATCAATGTAAGGTAAACCTTCTAGGTCAATCAATAATGGAAAACTTCTAAGTTTTCTATATCCATAATTATCTCTTTGATATGCCCAAACATTATCTGTAATTAGTTCTTTGTAGAGGTTGATTGATAGTGGTTTTGGGTAAACTCCAATAATTTCTGCGGGGTTCCAATCTGGCATTATTCCTAGGATTGTCTTTTTCCCTTTAATATCAGAATGAGTATGATTCATCTGGATAATTTTTTTTTGGATATTATTTAATGCATCCGTTAGTTCAATTTTTTTTGATTTTTTTTGAGGAATTTGTCTAACCTGAAGCAGATATAATTTTTTTTTTTTATCAAGTGCAAACTCAATATCTAAGTTATTTACTTTGAGTATCCCTTGAAGTTCGTAATATAAATTTATTAATATTCTGCTAAGAAAGTCGTATCTTACTTTTTTATGTTTATAGATAAATCTACTTAAACATTTCTTTCCTGATGTAACAGAAGATGTATCAAGGCCATAATTATAGTTAATTACAAAATAATCCGTATTTTTATTTGGTTCATTAGATAAAAAAACACCACTTAAATGTACATTTTTAATCATGGGTTGAATCAACACTAAATTTTTTTCATTATTATTTCCATAAGAAAGGATTACTTTTTCAATACTCTCACTTAATTTCGATTTACTTACATTAGATACTGATAAATATTTTCCAGCATTTGTTTGATTTTTCTTGTCTTCGTCAACAGCACTACTTCTTACTATTAGTTTTTCAGAATTAAAGAATTTTTTAATAACCTCATTTATTATTCTGTTTTTATTTTTTTCATATTCTTTTACAGAAAAAAAAATCATTTCAAGGATTTTGGCGTTTTTAATTTTTTTCTGTAGTGAAAAAATTGTTTTTGCTTTATTCATCTTTTAAGAATTTATTAAACAGTATATCTAAAAGTTTTTTTTTATTTTTCTTTTCATATATGAAATTTGGATTTTTTGGTTCTTGATATTTTGAATTAAAAGTTACAATATTTTTTTTTTTATAAATTTTTTTATCATCCCTTTCTAATCTTTCTTTAATTGTCGACTTGATATAGACTTCAAAGTATTTTTTATTATTTTTTCTATTCCACTCTCTAACTTCGTCAAACATAGATATTGTAGACATTATTACGGTTAGACCTTGGTCTGAAAGAACCTTGCATAATTTTGAATAACAGTAGGCTAATTTTTTTCTGGAACTAGATGTATATGAATTGTCATTGAATACTTTTCTAATTTCATCTCCATCTAAATGAACTATATTATCAAATTTTTTCCTCAATTCTTTTTCAATACTCTTAGCTAGAGTTGTTTTCCCTGAATTGGCAAGTCCTGTAATCCAAATCACTGACACTTATTTACCCTGAAAAGACTTTTTGTACCAATCAACTGTCAAACTTAAACCTATTTTAAGAGATGTCGTTTTATTAGTTTTAATATATTTTCTTAAAATATTAATATTTGCTTTATGTCTGTTAACGTCTGCTATTCTCTGCTTTTCAAAGATAACCCCTTTTTTATAATTCATTATTGAGGAGATAGTTGATACAATTTCATTTACTTCAGTTTCAATTCCTGATCCGATATTAATCACTCTGTCAGAAATGCGCATTTGAGACAGTTTTATTATTTTCTCAACTGTATCTATAACATAAATAAAGTCCCTAGATTGTTTACCATTACCTTTAATTAATGGTTTTTTGCAATTAAAAATTCTTTTTACTGTTATTGGAACTATAGCTGCAAATTTTTCGGTATTTTGTCTGGGTCCATAATTATTAAATGGTCTTAAAATCATAATATCTAGATTAAACTGATTGATATAACTTATTAATGCTAGGTCCGCTCCTGCCTTTCCAGATGCATATGAGGTTTCAGGTCTCAAAGGATCAGTTTCTTTAATTGAAGCTTTTATTGCAGATCCATAAACTTCTGATGTAGAAATTTGTACTAATCTTTTAAATTTTTTTTTTCTTAACAACTCAGCGAGATTTAATGCAATTTGAATATTTACATTTACTGCATCAAAGGGGTTCTCGAACGAATACATTAATGCTTTGGTTGCAAGATTATAGACAATATCTATCTTTTCTAAATCTAGAATCGACGCTACTGAGTGATAATCTGAAGCATCACTTGAATACAAAACAAACCTATTTCTATGACTTGATGCATTATCCAGGTTTTCTTTTGAACCTAAAAAAAAGTTATCTAAACAAACAACTTTTTTCACCTTCATGGATAGTAACTTGTCACAAAGATGACTCCCTATAAAACCCGCCCCACCAACAACTAAACAATTTTTATCTTTTAAATTATTCATAACTTCTAATTTTTTTTTTTATTTTCCAAGCTACTTTCATACTTTCTAGTGCTTCTGATGGATTTATAATTAAATTTTTTTTTTTTTGTATGACATCTAAAAAGTGAGATATTTCAAGATAAAGTGGTTCTTCTTTTTTTATAAATAACTGTTCAGTATAAAAGTCAACATCGTAATTACCGTATGCATCTTTTTTTTTTATAGGATTGAGTCTATGAATAATATTCATTGATTGATTAACAAAATCTAAATTAATGAATGCATTCTCACATGTTATTTGCATTCTTCTAACACTATTCTTTGTAATTCTGCTAGAAGAAAGTTGTCCGAGTATTTTATTTTTAAATTTGATAAGAGCACATGCATATTCCGGAACAATTTTTTTTGAAATAAAACCCATTGTTTCAATGCGATGAATTTTACTTTTTATGAGAAAATTTAAAAGATCAATATCATGTATCATTAAGTCTTGAACAGTATCAATGTCTTGATTTCGTGTATTTACAAAACTCAATCTTTCAATATTAATTATTCTAACTTTAAATTTATCTATAATTGACTTTAATTTAGTAATTACTGGATTGAATCTCTCAATATGTCCAACTAATAACACTAACTTATTTTTTTTTGCTAAAGAAATTAATTCTTTACAGTCTTTTTCTGAAGTTGCTATTGGCTTTTCTACCAAGCAATGAATTTTTTTTTTTAAAAAAAAACTACAAATCCTATAATGAGTTTTTGCTGGAGTTGCAATGCTAACTGCATCAACTTTTTTTGACATTTCATCTAAACTAGAAAAACTCTTAATATCAAAATCTTTTTTTATATCAAAATTTCTAGAATCAAAAAACCCAACTAATTCTATGTTAGGAATTTTTGCGTATACTCTTAGATGGTTTACTCCCATATATCCGATACCAACAACTCCTACTTTTATTTTTTTCACGTTATTTAATTTTTTTTATTTCTTTAGCATAAAGTCCATAAACCATTGAATTGGGTTCAACATTTTTGGTCACAACTGAACCAGCTCCAATCATAGAATTTTCACCTATAATACAGCCACAAACAATTGTTGAGCCAGCTCCAATACTCGCTCCGGACTTTACAATTGTCTTTGTAACTTTCCAATCTTCATTTTTTGATCTTGGAAATTTATCATTTGTAAAAGTAACATTTGGACCAATAAATACGTTTGATTCTATCGTAACCCCTAAATAAATAGATACGCAATTTTGTATCTTAACATTCGAACCAATAATAACATTTTTATCTATATAAACACATTGTCCTATTTTTACATTGTCTCCTAAGACCGCACCTTCTCTTATTTTACTCCAATTCCAAATAGAAATATTTTTTCCTAATTTAGCATTTGGACTTACTTCTGCTGTTTTATCAATATACATGTGTATTATTTATTTTTTAAAGTATATTCTTTTGGGAATTTTTTTACTTGTATCAACATATCCGATTTTTTTTGCAGGAATGCCAGAATAGATTGAATTATCTTCAACTTCGCAATTAATGAGACTATGTGCCGCTATCAAACATTGCGAACCAATTTTCGATCCTGGTAGAATAATTGAAAGGCTTCCGATATAATTGTTACTTCCAATAATTACAGATTTTTTAATATAATTTAGCTTACCTCCGGATAAAGCCCAATTAATTGAATCATGGGTATAAATTTGAACCCCAGCAGATATTGAACAATTATCACCAATTTCAAGTCTTGCTGCCAGTCCATCTAATATAACATTTGGTCCTATCCAAGTGTTTTTACCTACTTTGACTTTCCCAAAAACAAAAGAACTATTATAGATACTAGTTTTCTTTCCAAACTTTAATCTTTTAGCTCTCTCCCATCTATCATCTAGAGTATCCTGAAAAGGAAGGCTTCGATTCCAGTTTTTTCTTTGTTCATCGTCATACTTTTTAAAAATCTTTTTTATTTCATCCATTTCTATTAGTTATATATGTATAATTTTTTTATAAAGTTTTGTTCATTAACTTAAGTCTAATTAGCTTTTGATAAAAAAGCTAATAAGGATTTTTCTAACAGAGGCTTATCGTCAAGGCATAGACCAGAAATACCTTTTTCTTTAATAACGGATTTGATTCTTTTCAATCGAGTTTTTTTGTTTGCACATGTACCCCAAAAATATTTAATACGATCTGGTGAAACCAGAAGATGATCAAACTTCCCATTTATCGCTTTAATAAAGTTCTGAGCTGATTTGACCGCATTACTATTATTTTCAAAAAATTTTTTCATTTTTAAGCCTGATTCTCTTCTAAATTTTGTATTTGTAACAAGTTTCTTTATCATTTCACCTAAATTTTCAGGGTTTACATAGTTAGTTGGCATTCTAAATTCTTCTGGAACCAATATGTCCATTTCCTTTTTAGCATATCCACAAACAATAGAGGGTTTACCCATCATTGCTGCTTCTGTAGAAGCAGTGGCACCGTATACATCACTTTCAAGTTCGTCGATAAAGATATCACATTTATCTAATTCCTCTAAAACTTTAGAGTTAGAGGAATTAGTAACCTCCTTATAATCAAATTTCAAACCCTCGGCTTTTAAATTTGCAATTTGTTGCCTGATTATTTTACTTCCTTTTAATAATGGATCAGACGGAGCATGAAGTATTTGGACACCTTTTTTTCTTTTTTGGATTTTTTTATGACTAATTTTTAATTTATCAGTTGGAACTCCTATAATATTATAAATTAAGATAGGTTTGTTATGAAGGTGTCCACTTAATGGATTTCCAATTAATAAATCTGCAAATTCTGTTCTTGCATTTATTTTTTTTTTTAACTCTAAAGTTTTTCTATGCAACATCTTTCCATCGAATCTATTTTTATCATAGATTCCTGATCTAAAGTATTCTGCTCTCTCATCAGAACCGTGAAACCAAAAAACTATTTTTTTTTTAAAAAATTTAAAAATTTTCAAATCAAAAAGACTTGTTGAGAAACCTTCACCAGATTTAAGCAAAATAATATCAATATTGATTACAATCCATGCAATTAATAAAAATAGAGAAAGAAGGTTCAAGTAAGTATAAAAGAGAATTTTAAACTTATTTGAGTTTTTAGTTATGGTTTTTTTTATTAACTTGTGAGTAAAGTAAAAAAACTTAAGCGGAACTGGCATTTTTTGATAATCAATATATCCTGATTTTTCATCACCCATATGGAGTATATATGATTTATGGCCGATTTCATTGAGTCCTCTACAAAGTGCTCCGTAAATACCACATATATCAAGTAAACCAATGAAAATTGAGTATTTTTTATTATTTTTTTTAAAAATCATTAGATAAAAACTTAGCTGGATTTCCAGATACCCTGATATTGGATTCTATTGATTTTCTTAGATTACAAGAGATACCTACGAAACAGTTTTCTCCGATAATTATACCGTGAGAAATGCTTGAGTTAGGACCAATCCAACTTCCAGCACCTATTTCTACACTCCCACATACTACTGCATGCGCTCCAATTTGTACGCCTTTTTTAATATTGCAATTATGTGCTAAATGAACATGGTCGTTAAACTTTGAATGTTGACTAATAACAGTTGGATGAATTGTACCAGAACAAATTGTATTTAAAGCTCCTATTTCAACATCATTTTGAATATTAACACCACCAACATGGGGTAAATGGGTATGTTTAAGTGATTGGCATGAAATTATTCCAAACCCAGGTGCACCAATAGTTGTATTAGGTTTTATTATTACTCGTTTACCAATTTTACAATTTGGTCCTATGTAAACATTTGGAAAAATAACAGAACCTTTTCCTATTTCTGTATTTTTATGAATACTACATCCTTGCATTATATTCACTCCAGGAAAGTTTGTTTTTAGTTCTTCAGAACTATAACAATTATTAAAATATTTATCAGGATATCCAAATATATGACAAACTATATTTGAAAAGATTACTCTAGGACTGTCTGACAAAATATGAGGTACTTTGATTTTTTTTTTATATTTTGATTTGATAATGAGAAGGCATATAGTCTCATTTTTTATTTTTTCTAAAATTTTAAAATTTTTATCGGATATTTCATCTAAGAAAATTAACTTATTAGGTACTAAATGATCAATTGTTGTAGCTCCATCAATAAAGTCTATATCTTCAGAAAAAAAAATATTAGAATCCAATATTTTTTCTAATTCATCGATTTTTAATTTAACGCCAGAGTTAACTCTATTTTTAGAAAACATACCCACCCCAATATTCACCTTCATAAAAATGTTTATCATAGAAAGTATCTGAGTGAATAAGAAGGTAAATTAAATTGTGCATTTCATCAAGGTGTTCTCCAAATGATCTTTTATCACCTTCTACTAATTTTCCTTTGTTATAACATTTCCATTGAGTCCATTCAGAATCACTTATGTAAAAGCTTTTCCCCCAGAGGTTGAATTCATTGGATTCCTCATATGCTTCATATAAACCATATTTGGATGCTTTTTTTTCTTTCCAAAAATCGAGATTATTTAAAAGGGTTAAACCACTTCTATGACTTGCTACACCAGTAACTTTTATATTAAACATTCTATTTATTACATCAATGTCTCTTAACAGACAAAATTGAGGATCTTCATTCCAGAGTTTACCTTGAACAATTATCTCACTGTGATAACCAATTTCGTGACCATCTTTTATTAATGATTTTATTATTCTATAATTTTCAAAAGAAAAGGGATTATATTTTGGTTCGTGTAGTCTAATAAAAAAAGTACCCTTAATTCCTAATCGATTAAATATACTACCCAATCGTCCAGCTTTTTTAACGGACAAATCGATGTCAACTCTATTAACAATTGTATGTTTTTTTAGTTTGTTTTGATTATCAGCAAATTTTTTACAAGTTATAAAGTTATAACCAAGGTCCAAGGCTTTTTTATACTGTTTCTCTATGTTTGTGAAAGTGAAATGAAAGTGTTCTTTATTTTTTTTCATAAAAATCATTTAAAGTTTTCACTATCTTTTTTTGTTCATTTAAATTTAGGTAGGGATGCATAGGTAGACTGAGAACAGCTCTACTTAATCTAATAGTATTATTCATTGAATCCGGTATGAATAATTCATTTTTATATGGTCTTTGTGTATGGTTTGGATTTCTGTAGTATATAGCTGTGGGTATTCCATTTTTATTCAGATTTTCTTTTAATTTTTTTCTATTTTTTACTCTTATTGTAAATTGTGCCCAAACACTTATATTTTCCTTTTTTACTTCGGGACAGACAATTTTTTCGCTTAAATTATCTTTGTAAAATTTTGCTATTTTATTTCTAATATTTATTTCGTAATCAAAAATTTTAAGTTTTTCAATTAAAATAGCAGCTTGTATAGAATCAAGCCTACTGTTCATTCCGATTCTTACATTGTCATATTTATCTTTACCCTGTCCATGGCTTCTTAATGATTTAATTTTATTTGCAACTAATGTACTTTCTGTGAAAACTGCTCCTCCATCACCATAGCACCCTAAAGGTTTCGCTGGGAAAAAACTTGTTGTGGTAATTTCACAAAGCTCTCCAACCTTTCTGTTTTTTTGTTTAGCCCCAAAACTCTGAGCGGCATCTGAAATTAGTGATAATTTTTCTTTTCTAGATATTTTTTTTAATTCATCATAATTTGCAGGTTGCCCAAAAAGGTCCACGGCTATAACTGCTCTAGCCTTAAGACCAAGTTTTTTAATATAATTAATTGAATCTTCGAGTTTTGAAGGACAAATGTTATAAGTGTCACTTTCCACATCAACAAAACAAACTTTTGCATTAATTAATTTTATAGCTTCCACCGTTGACACATATGTAAAAGATGGTGCAAAAACGATCTCATTTTCCTTTATCTCTAAAGCTCTTAGTGCTAGAACAAGCGCATCAGTACCATTGGCGCATGTAATACAATGCTTTGCATTGCTAAATTCTTTTAGTTTTTTTTCTAGTTCTAATACCTCTTTACCAAGAATGAATTGACCGTGATTAAGTACTCTTTTAATAGCACCATCAATTCTGCTAGCAATTCTATTCTTTTGTTTATGAAGATCTAAAAATTTAATCAATTTTCAGTTAATTTGTTGATCAAGAACTTTATCTAAATCTTTATCTATGGATTTATTAATTGTATCAAAATTTGTAACAAATTTTTTAGGTTTAGTTTTCTGTAGATCTGGTAGACCGTATGAAGAGCAAAGATTGCATATACCAACAGACTTTTGTCGACTCAATATTTTTTTTCTAAAATCCACTGATTTTTTGCTATTAAATACATTATTTAATCCCATTTCGAAAACATTTCCAAGAGTATGTATACCATTTGGATCTCTACAACATGGTACAGCTTCACCATCCCAGTTTATTTGCATAGAGTTCCAAATCCAATCACAGTTATTATTAGGAATTAATTTTGGTTTTAAGATTCCTTTTTCAAAAGATTCTTCATCATAGAACCAGTATTTTTTATCTTTAGGGAGATAAGCGTATCCTTCCACCATGTTTCTAACACAAGGATCTATTATATTTGCTGTATCAACACCAATTTCTTTAGACCATTTGATAAACTTATCGACTTCATTTTCATTATGGCGCATAACAATAAATCCTAGATCAATTTGTACATTTGTATTATTAACTTTTTTCTTTTCTTCTATTAACTCATACAGGTTTTTTTTAACTTTATTAAGTGAGGAATTAACCCTATATATCTGATGTGATTTTTCAGTCATCCCACCAATTTGAAAACTAATTTTATTTATATCTGAATATAGAACTCCCTTTGCATCAACAAGGTCGCCATTTGTGCAAGTTTCAACATAAATGCTCTTACTCCTTGCATGTTTAATCATGTCATACGAATTTTTGTTTAGGAAGGGCTCGCCCATGAAATAATACATTAATGTGTTAATAGATCGAAAATTTTTATCTATAAGTAACTCGAATTTTTTTCTGTCTAACAAGCCCTTTGTTCTTAACATCTCATCTTTTCCAGTTTCACAAACTGGACATTTAGCGTTACAAGCATTTGTTGGTTCAATAGCTATATGAGCTGGGGTCATTAAAGGTCCAGCTTTGTTCAACCTTGCCATTGATGTATTCCAAACCAATGATTTCCACCCCCTTTGATTGGAGGCAATAATTTTAGACAGAGTTGTTATTTTAGAAATAAATGACATAATTTTTAGCTTAACAAAACATCTCTAAGAGATTTTGAAATAATTTCGTATATTTTTTCTTTAGTTTTAACCTTTTTTATTTTAATAGTATAGGTCTTAAAATTATCTTTTCCATAAAACTTTAGAATATTTATTTTACCATTAAGTTCGTTGTTATGTTTAGTTACACCCTTGATATTAATTTCGTATCTTTTGAGACTCGGAGACAAATCTTTCTCGATCTTTTTTTTAATATCTTTTAGTTCTTTAAAGGCACAATTTTTCATATAATGACCTAATTCAAAAAAACATCAATCCATTCATCAAAACATAATAAAGACCAAATAAGTAATCGTCTATTCTCTTTACCATCTAAATGATGATTTACTAATTTAAATATTTCTTCTCTGTCTAAAAATTCAAATATTTGTGAATTTTTCTTTAATATTTTTTTTTTTACATATTCAATGCTTTCCCCTTTAAACCATTTTGCGTCAGGAGCTACGAACCCTGTTTTAATTCCTTGAGTGATTTCTGCAGGGATGTAGTTTTTCATGATTTTTCTCAATATTAATTTTCCATCATTTGTTTTTTGGAAATATTTTTCAGTTTTAATTCCAGGATCATTTTCATTTAATTCAATTATAGTCTGTAAATTTCCAAGTTTAAGGCTAACTGGAATTTGGGTGGACAATTCAACTAGATCGTTATCAAGAAATGGAACACGGGATTCTAATCCATGAGACATTGCTAATTTATCCTCAATTTCTAGAAGACCGACAAGAAATGTTTTTGCTTCAAGATAAAGCGAAAGATTTACATAATCTTTTGGATGTAATTTTTTACTTTTATACTTTTTAAGTACCCCTTCAAAAAGTTCATATGAGTTATTTTGGTAGTTATTGATTGGAGAAAAAATTTTTTTGTAAGACTCTTCTGGTATCATTCTCTTCCAAAATTTGAAATATTTCTTACAATAATTGTTAAAATTCTCATTAACAACTGCCCTATAATACCTCCATGGATATCCAGCAAAAAGCTCATCTCCACCTGTGCCAGTTAGTACGACTTTACAAAATTTACTCGCTAACTTACTTGCATAATAATTAGGATAAGATTGACCTACTCTTGGAACCTCAAGGTGCCATATTAAGTCTTTCATACATTGTTCCATATCACCAGCCTTAAGAACCATCTCATAATGTTCTGTTTTAAAAACATAAGACATAAGCTCAGCTAAGTCTCTTTCATCGGGTACAGTTTCAAGTCCGGAATTGGAATATTTATCATAACCTATAGTAAAAGTTTTTAGTTTTTTGAAATAGTTTGAACTTATTGATGTAATTGTACCTGAATCCATTCCCCCAGAAAGATAGCATCCAATCTCAACATCACTTACATGTTGTCTTCTGACTGCATTTTTTAAAGTTGTATTTAGTATTGAATCATAGTCTTTTTGTTTTTTAACAGGCTCATCAAAAGAAAAATCCCAATATTCTTTTTTGATAATTTTTTTATTACTAATGTAAAAATAATGACCAGGTAGAACTGAAAATACATTTTTAAAAAGTGTATTATCTGAAAAAAAATTTTGGAATGTAAAATATTCAAATAGAGATTGCTTT
>MDTE01164182.1_pt1 | contig 15047 bp, 9 predicted proteins | sample 811231 | NCBI WGS metagenome assembly MDTE01 (sample SAMN05326651, study PRJNA326480) | marine metagenome | isolation source: seawater | place: Indian Ocean: Red Sea | collected 2010 | reverse complement strand
TTTCTGGCAAGAGTATTTAATTGCGTATCAGGTATACCAAGGGTTTCTAAGTGCTCGGCGGTACGATAAAGATAGTCAGCGCAAGAACCAAGAGGGCCTTCGGCTGTCGCGATAATCTCAGCAACTGTTGTTTTGGCAAGTGACCCAGCATATCTGTGATGCGAGCGATCAATTACAAAAGTAATTGCTTTGAGCTTACGCCCTTTGCTTGTCCTGACGTTTGCCCACACTGGTTTGTAAGCAGCCGTTACAAGCTCTCTACGAAATAAAATGTCAAGTTCGTGGTACCTATCGTTTTTTCTGATCCGATAGAGCACTCCTTTACAAGAGCCGCCAGGCTCAAGCGCAAGCAATAATCCGGGACTTATTGATGAGCCACGACCTATAGTTGACCATAAACTGAATGTGCGTCTGTAGCCATATACAGTACCGATCATTTTCTGGCAGTAGCGGATTGCTGGATTCCAAATAAGTGAGCCATATCCAAATACCCAAGTTGGATTGCCAACTGGAGTACTTTCGAGAATTCGATCAATAGCTGTCTTTCGTTCAATGTCTGTTGTCACGGGATCATCACCTACTGATTCCTTCGCCATGCGCTCGATGATGCCGTCCATAATTAATGCTCTCGTAATTTTAACGTTTTGCATTAGACGGGCCTCAAAATTGGGGCTTGGTGGATCAAAGTTAAATTCCTCAAGTATGAAGGTCGGGTTCGTGCCTGGACAATTCTAGTAGCTATAATAAAGCCTTTGGTTTTAATGTCACTATTAAGATATTATGTTGCATTGTTACTGGAGTAATTCACTAAAGCGAGTGACATTGAGAGTCTGGCCAAATATGGCCGGAGTTGGTTTTAACGAGATAGATATCACCAAATACTTAAATTAGGAACCTATATGTCTGATATTGGATTCATGTCGATTGTTGACATTGCAAAGTTATATAGAAAAAAATTACTCCATCCTACACAGGTCGTTGATGAGTATCTCAACAGGATTGCGGCTTTTGATGCGAAGTTAGGCTCATATCAGGAAGTCTATAGTACTAGTGCTAAAGAGATGGCTGCGATTGCAGGAGAGGTATTTGATAGCGCCTATCCTGTTGGCCCATTCTACGGTATACCATTTGCTCTTAAAGACATTGTACATATTGAGGGCAGAGTCACAACTGGTGGGTCTCGCGCAATGGCTAACTCTATCTCGACAGAGACCAGCGTGGTTGCCCAACGACTATTGCGTGCTGGTGGTATTTTGCTGGGGAAGACAAAGACGGTTGAGGTTGCAATGGGTGCATGGGGGACGAATCAAAATTTTGGCACTCCTTGGAATCCATGGGACAGTAGCATCGCGCGAACACCGGGAGGCTCCTCAAGCGGGTCGGGTGTTGCGGTTGCAGCAGGGCTTGCGGCGTGTGCTATCGGGACCGACACTGGTGGTTCAGTTCGAATACCATCGGCATGGTGTGGAATTGTTGGTTTAAAGACTTCGGAAGGGGCAATTTCAACTGAAGGCATCATTCCCCTGTCACATACCTTAGATACAGTTGGACCGATGGGTCGATGTGTAAGTGATGTTGCTTTAATGTATGAAATTATGCGCGGTCTAGACCCTACTGCAATAGAGACAATGATGGTTGAGACCGATGGCTCTATGGTGTGTAAGGAGATCGACATAAAGCGTATGCACTTTGGAGTTTTGTCCGCAGAAGAGCGAGCAATTGTTGACCCAGAAGTGCTCGATCTATATGATGAAGCGCTCAAAACTCTTAAATATTTAGGAGCGGAATTGTCTACATTTAATCCACCGATTAGCTTTGACAAGATGAAAGCTGCTACTGGAACGATTATCTTTTCTGAGGGGTATCACCATCATGGCGAGATGTACGAGAACGCCACTGATTTGACAGATTCAAATGTTAGACCAAGGATCATGAGTGGACGTGATATTTCAGCAAAAGATTATATCGAAGCTTTACTAAATAGGAAAATACATCAAAAACAGTTTCTTAGTTCAATGAGAGGTTTGACGGGCTTGTTGACACCGACAATAGCATATCCAGCTATACGGCTTGAGTCGGTCGACGAAGACTCTACTCCGGCCCATTTTACTAGAGCCGGAAATTATCTAGGATTGTGTGGGCTTTCTATTCCCATGGGCTTGACCTCCAAGGGGCTTCCTGCGGGGTTGCAGATTTTAGGAAGGAACGATGAGGAATCAACAGTTCTCATAGTGGGTAGCGCTTTTGAAGAAGCAGTGGCCGGAATTGGACACCCGAACTTAAATAATTTACTGAACTGAGGCCTCAAGTCACTCCAGAATTTAGGTTTTCTATCTGCACTTGTGGAATAAATATGCACAGAGTGTTGAGGCGTTGGAGAAGTTTTTATTTGTGAAGAGCGAGATAGACAAAGAAATTCTGGTGCAGCGTTAGATCAAGAGTTTGCTCTCCAACATAGTCGACCGACTCTTCGAGATTGGTGGGTAGGACAACAACCGGGGGCAGCAGGATTTCCATATCAAAAATAGACTGATTCATAGAATTCGGCCCGATATTTATGTGCTCTAACTGTAACACAGTTGTCGAACAGAATACTGTTGTTAATAAGAGATGTTTCTGATATAGATCCCAAGAGGGTCTTTGATATAAAGCGTTAGCCAAAGGCTAAAAACCCTTCAGAAAATATGTTAGATATCTTTATGCAAAGCCAGCTAGGCGAGAAATTGAATGTTGAGTTTACTTGAGTCAAGGCATATAGCAGTGCAGTCTCTGTCTCTTCAAGAGCGCCTTAGGCGAACTTCACAGTTAGATAGAAAGAGCGTGGGTAGACCCTCGAAGACCACTATAGCTAGACGGGCTAAGTGGCTCGAGTTAGCTTTTAATGGTAATCACATGTCTTTTCAGCAGCGTTTAGCAGCTGCAGGACTCAAAGATGATGATATTGACACTGTCCTGACCGATAATCTGGTTTGGCTCGATGAGACACCAAAATGGCTGGGAACGCTCAACGAAATTTTGGAGGCGATTCGGCAATTTGATCATGAGATTATAAGAGACGACAATCTTTCTAAATTGCCCTACCTTACGCCAGATAATCCAGTTCCATTTGAGGAAATTTTTGTTCCAATTGTAGAATTCTCAAAAATAAGGCTTATTAGGAAAGTTTCACGTGAAGCGCATTTATTTGCCGGCTCTGCCTACGTGGATCTTGATAGATTTCTTTTGGTTCGTCTAGCTGAGTCATGCAGTCGAATTTTGGAGCTCGAATTTAATTCATATTTAGCTTTAACTCAGTTAGAGGGATTGGAGTATAGGAGAATCCGAAATGATTTGGGATCAAGGACATACTACAGGCAATTTGTTTCTGGCCTTCTCAATGACGGATTAAAGAGGTTATGCTGTGATTATCCCGTCTTTGCGCGGCATTTAGTGCATTGCGTCGAGCAGTGGATAAGTGGTACTGCTGAACAACACCGTCGCCTGTTTGAGGATGAATCAGCTCTGGCAGATGTATTTGGCATTCCTAAGGGTGCTCAGGTTATTAATATTCTTCCTGGATTATCGGACGCTCATGATAAGGGCAGAACTGTAGCGTTACTAGAATTTGATACCGGGCATAAAATTATCTATAAACCAAAAGACATTTCAGCGGATGTGGGGTACTTTGCTCTTGCTGGATGGTTTAATCAGTGTGGCGCGCCATACGACTTTAAGATACTAAAATTTGTTCATAAATCGCATTACGGATGGATGGAATTCGCTGAGAACACGCCAATGGATTCTAACAGCCAAGCCTCTGCATTCTATCTAAGATGCGGAGCTCTTTTGGCATTGTTTTACATACTGGATAGTGTAGATTTTCATCATGAAAATGTCGTAGCGATGGGAGAATATCCAATACCAATTGATTGTGAAACGATAGCGCAGCATCGATCAGCGTCAATTGAAAAGGACAAAAAACGTGACGGCTTTACCTCGGAGTCAATTGAGCGCTCAGTACTTACGTCACACTTCCTTCCGAAACTAACAAAAATCAGAGGCAGCTATGTTGATATATCAGGCATGGGAGCAAGCGGCCATAAAAAGGCTGAAATAAATATACTTAAGCATGCCTACATCAACACTGATGCAATGACCTATCGAGCTATAAACATAAATAGGTCCTTTGACTCCGCCAATGCTCCGCACCTTGGTAATAGAACGCTTCTTCCAGAAGACTACACAGAGGAAGTGGTTCGTGGATTTGAGCAGACTTACAACTTTTTTTCACAAATAAAGGATCAAATGTTAGACCCTGATTCGCCTTTTATCGTTCTCCTCCAACAATCAGTTCGATACTTCAGACACGCAACTGAGGTTTACGGATCCATCCTAGGCAGGATATCACACCCCAAGTTCCAGAAGAGTGGTATTGATCTTGGCATAGAACTTGAAGTGCTCTATCGCGATGTCTTTACGGAGGATGGAGCAGAACGTCTGTGGCCATTAGTAGACCTGGAAATCGAAGATCTATTTCACCATGATCTACCAAAGTTCATGGCAAAGGCCGATCAAAATACAATGACAACGGCCAGCGGGTTAACGATTGATCGATGTTTTGATAGTACTCCGCTTCATGATGCGCGAAAGAGGCTGAACAGCCTTTCTAGAAGCGATCTTGAGCGTCAAAAATCATTGATACGCAGCTCTATTCGCGGAGGTAGCAAACCCGATCTAGAGTGCGAGCTAAATGATTCTATTGACAAGAAGAGCAAATATAGTTTTGACATGCTTGATCAAATGGAACTCAGAAATCAGTTTGAAGTGATAAGCGAAGCGGAGTTGAGAGCTGCGATGCCTGAAATATTTCGGCGCTCTCAAGTCTCAGATGAATTTCGCATGATATGCCTTAGGGACCCCAGACAAGCAGTTTTTATGGTTACTGGGAAAACGCTTCCGCAGGGATCAGCACTGACATTTATTGATGGATGAGACTATTTATAACGTTTTGATATCACGGTAATGAAGCTGCCTAATGAAATGTGTTATGTCGATATCACGGCTCCGGGTGGATCCGAAATGTTGTCTTCTACCATGGGTCCAATACCGGTTCCAAGCAGAGGCGAGATCCTGATCAAAGTCGCTGCGGCGGGAGTAAATCGCCCTGACATCCTTCAGCGCCAGGGAAGGTATAAGCCACCTACTAATGCATCTACGGTGCCCGGGTTAGAGGTTGCTGGCACTGTAGCTGCCGTTGGGGAAAACTGCGGTAATTGGCAACTAAATGACACTGTTTGCGCGTTAGTTGCTGGTGGTGGCTATGCTGAATATTGTGTAGCTCCAACTCCTCAATGTTTGCCCAGTCCATCACCACTGACGCTCATCGAGGCTGCAGGGATTCCAGAAAACTACTTTACAGTCTGGACTAATGTTTTTCAAAAAGGCTCGCTGCAGGCTGGTGAAAGCATCTTGATTCATGGCGGTTCTAGCGGTATTGGCACGACTGCAATCCAATTAGCGAAACACTTTGGGGCTAAGGTTATTGCAACTGCAGGTTCTGATGAAAAGTGCAGGGCATGTGATAAATTGGGGGCCTTGAGAAGCATCAATTACAGAAGAGAAGACTTTGTTGAGGTGGTTTCTGAACTTACGGGACGCAATGGCGTCGAGTTAATTCTGGATATGGTAGGTGGATCTTATATAGAACGAAACATACAGTCATTGGCTGTTGGTGGGCGCCTAGTCCAGATTGCTTTTCTTACATCTAGTGAAGTATCTCTTGATCTTAGACCTATTATGACCAAACGCCTTGTTTTCACTGGCTCTACATTGCGGCCACAAACAGTATCTCAAAAAGGTGCGATCGCAAGCGAACTACGTAAATTCGTTTGGCCATTATTAGAAGCACAAAAGATCAAGCCAATAATCTACAAAACTTTTCCGCTCTCCCGCGCGTCTGATGCGCATCGACTAATGGAGAGCAGTACGCACATTGGGAAAATTATATTAACAACATAGCAAAGTTCTGTTATATGCTAATTTTATTATGAATTGTGACTCAGTAGAGTTCTCAGAAATCATGCCAATAACATTATTAGACCATATGGATTTAGCGCTAATGACTTTTCTCGATATACGGAACGACGAATTTGGGCCGACAAACTAAACGAGCTAGTCGGCGCCGACAAGCGCGGGCTCTTCAGTCCAGCGAAGAGGTGTTCAAGCAGCTGCCTTGGGCAGAGATCCGTACTGCCTATTCTGCATTAGAGCCATTGACAGATGGGGACTTAGATTTAGTCCACGATGCATCTATGGCAATACTCGAGCGGTATGGGATAGAGGTGCTAAGTCAGCAAGTTAGAGAGCGTTTTAAAGAAGTTGGGGCTAAGGTAGATAATGATAGCTCTATTGTTAGAGTAAGTAGCGATACAATATCGGAGCTCATTGACAGCGCGCCAAGCTCGTTTACCCTAACGCCGAGAAATCCTAACCGTCAGTTAGAATTGGGTGGCGATCAAATTCATTTTGGCATGGTATCAGGCCCACCCAATGTTCATGATTGTATTCGAGGCCGCCGTCCAGCAAATTTTGAAGACTATCAGAGTCTAGTAAAACTTGGCCAAGCATTTAACGTAATTCATTTTTTTGGCAATCAAACAATTGCGCCTATCGACCTCCCACCTAATACTAGACATCTTGATACGTATCGATCGTCGCTGACATTAAGTGATAAGGTGTTTGCAGTTGTTCCAATAGGGCGCGATCGCGTTCGAGATGCTGTTGAAATGGTAGCTTTGGTGCGAGGATTATCGTTAGATGAGCTAGTTTTTAGTCCATCGCTTCTGGGAAATATAAACATTAATTCTCCGCGTAAGTTGGATGAAGCGATGTCAGATGCTGCGCTTGCCTTGGCAGAATATGGTCAAGCTACAATCGTGACACCTTTTACTCTCATGGGTGCAATGGCTCCCGTGACTTTGGGGGCGGCACTCGCTCAGCAGAATGCGGAGGCTCTTTTTTGTATAGCAATGATCCAGCTATTTTCCCCTGGGGCACCAGTAGTTTATGGTGGCTTCACATCAAATGTAGATATGCGTTCAGGAGCACCAACATTCGGAACTCCAGAAAATGGAAAGGCGAATCTAGCCGGCGGTCAATTGGCGCGTCGATATGGAATACCGTACCGAAGTAGTGGTTGTAATGCTTCAAACACGGCAGATGTACAAGCGGCTTATGAGACTCAGATGTCATGTTGGAGCGCGATGCTTGGCAAGGCAAATCTTTTATATCATGCTGCTGGCTGGCTCGAGGGCGGCTTAGTTGCGTCTTTTGAAAAAGTTGTAATTGATGTTGAAATACTGCAGCATTTATCTTCGTTCTTGTCTAAGCCTGCCATAAATGAAGAAGAGCTAGCTCTAGATAGCATTGGCTCGGTGCTGCCTGGAGGGCATTTTTTTGGCACTGAGCATACGCTAGAGCGTTATGAGAGTGCTTTCTATAATCCAATTTTGAGCGACTGGCAAAATAATGAAAGTTGGGTTGAGTCTGGATCAAAAAATGCCACTCAACGGGCTACCGATATATGGCAGTCTATCATCGAAGATTTTGAGGCCCCCGAGCTAGATCAGGGCCGCAAAGAAGCAATTAATGAGTATGTTGATGCAAGGAAGCAGGAAATTCAGTCGGATAATAGTGTCTAGAATTCTATCGTAATATGCACGGGTAATTGTTTATTTACTCTAGTATCTGAATAGGATTTCTATCTCGCGTAGAGATGTGCCTGTATAGAGCATGCCTTGGTTGCTCATCGTTTCTCGATTAGACTCAATGGTTTTGGACAAATAGCCCATTATTTACAATTGGTATCGTCGGTTTGTTCTGAATGGCTAACACTGGAGAATAACGATGTCACTTGATGGAAAAGTCGTGCTTATCACAGGTGGGGCAAGCGGTATAGGGTTGGCCACTGCCAAACGCTTTGGAGAGATGGGGGCCAGATTATGTATCTCAACTAGCAATGATCAGAAACTTGAAACTGCGGTGCCTATGTTAGATCAAATGGGTTTTGATGTTATAGGGATCCATGTGGATGTGCGGCAAATGAATTCCGTTCAGTCTATGGTAGATCACGCGATTAATAGTTTTAACCAGATTGATATTTTAATTTGCTCACATGGGTATTCACATTTTGGCGACGTTGTGGATCAGCCTGAAGAAGAGTGGATACGCGTTCTTGATACAGACCTAAATGGCTGTTACCGCTGCAGTAAGGCTGTTTTGCCATCGATGATTCAGAGAAAGTGGGGCCGAATAATATTTGTGGCGGCGACCTCATCGTTCCGCTGCGAGCCTAGCTGGACTGCCAAGTGTAGCGCTAAAACAGGCTTGCTTGGTTTAACTCGCGGCCTAGCCTTGGAGGTTGCCGGATGCGGTATAACTGTAAATACAATTTGTCCGGCATGGGTTAAAACAGAAAGAGCAGAGTTCGCGATCAATGAACAGGCGAGTCGAGAAGGTATTCTCCCTGAGGAACTTTGGGCAAAAACCGTTGCAAAATATCCAATGAACAGAATCACGGAACCTGATGAGCAGGCAGATCTAATGCTATATTTGTCGAGCGAGTCTGCGCGCAGCATGACTGGGCAGGCCATCGCCCTCACGGGCGGTTCTGAGTGGTAGACCGCGTTTTAGCGAAATTACCTTAGTCGAAAGAATTCCAATACCATATGAATGACAGTTCAGCCAAAATTGCGAATATTCGAGTTACGCCTGCTAGCATACCGGTCCATGCGCCCTTGCGGTATTCAACGGGGGTCGATACTGCCATTCATCGATTGGTGATTGAGGTAGAGACTGAAGATGGGTTAATTGGTCTGGGTGAATGCAATGCTGGTGGTAGTCGTGAGGCTTGTCTTAAGGAATTGATACCACTGGTAGTAGGTGCAGACCCATTTAACACCGAGCGTTTACGGTGGCAAGTAGGCCATCCAGTAGAAGCTAAACTATTTGGAAGCGTAAACCATGCGTTCGCTGCGATAGAAATGGCATGCATGGATATTCAAGGAAAAATTATTGGTCGACCGATTTGTGATTTATTGGGAGGCCAGATTCGAAAAAACGTTCCTCTTGCCGCATATCTTTTTTATAGATACTCCAATGAACTCAAAACAGGAGAAATTAGTGACGCGAAAGATATGTCGGCCTACGCAATCGAGGAAGTCAATTTGCATGGATTTGAGACTCTAAAACTTAAAGCTGGCGTGCTACATCCAGACGAAGAGCTCGAGACCATTAGGGAGTTGCGTGACAAGTTCCCCAAGGCCAAGATTAGAGTAGATCCCAATGGTGCGTGGTCTGTGGGTACAGCGCTATCATTTGCGATGAAAATGCGTGAACTAGATTTAGAGTATCTGGAAGATCCAGTTTGGGGATTAAGAGGCATGGCGCGAGTAAATAGCAAATGCCCGTGGCTTCCACTCGCGTCAAATATGGCCGTCGCAACGCCTGATGATTTTGCATCTGCGATTGAGCTGAAAGCAGTAGATGTAATTCTAGTTGACCTCCATTTCTATGGTGGTCTTCGGCAAGCGTGCCATGCGGCGGCCACATTGGAGACATTTCAGGTCGATGTATCAATGCACAGTCAGGGAGAGCTTGGTATTTCGATGGCCGCGCAGCTTCATTTGGCATCAGTAATTCCTAATCTAACGCATGCTGCAGACGCACATTACCATCACTTAGTTGATGATATTATTGAAGGGGGACCACTGAGTTTCAAGGACGGGGCAATGGCGGTGCCAACTAAGCCAGGGCTTGGCGTTAGCATTGACCAAGATAAGCTTAAGGATTTTAGTCAGTTAGCTAGAAAGTATCGAGACGCGAAGGAAACATCAATCACCGGGGATCCCCTATTATCACAACATGTACCATTGCTGCCTCGCTGGTGAGCTTAATGCTTCGAGCTAAGACTAAGGTATATTAAACAACTATTTCAATGTGTAATGCTACGAAATGAATAGAGTAGAGTCATGCGCCGATATACTCGCAAGCGAGTTGCATTCGGCTGGAATCCGTTATGTGTTTGGCCATCCAGGCGGTGAAGTTGTTGATCTAATCGAAGCGCTCGCTCGCCATAACATTGAGTTTATATTGGTTGGTCATGAATCAGCCGCTGCATTTATGGCTGGAGCTATTGGTAGGATAACAGGCACGCCCGGAGTCTGTTTATCCACCTTGGGCCCTGGGGCATGCAATTTACTGATTGGTATAGGCTCGGCGTTCCTAGATAGAGATCCAATGTTGGCCATATCTGCCCGTGCAACAAGCGACGTTAGTGCGAGAAATCAGAAACAGGATATTCGGCTTAATGACATTTTCGAACCCGTTTCCAAATGGTCAGAAGCGCTTGACGGGATTAATACCAGATCAACAATATCTAGGGCGATTCAGTTAGCACGTCGCGCCCCAAAAGGACCGATATTCTTATCTCTGCCAACCGATATTGCCGTCCAGGCAGATTGTGATTCCGATAGACTGCATTACAAAGAGGTTAATTCTGATGCGTCTGATGATAGATTAAATCAATTAGCCAAAATTCTTAATCAAGCATCCACTCCAGTTGGAATTGTTGGTATAGGGTTAGATCCAGAGAAAGATGCCAAAGCGGTCCGGCATTTCTTTTCAAAAACGGGTATTCCTTTTGCAGTTCTGCCGCAGGCCAAAGGCATTGGTGATGAAGATGCAGAAAATTTCCTGGGCGTAGTCGCTTCGGCTGCCGGTGATGCACATATCATTAAGTGTATAGAGAAAAGTGACGTTGTTATTGCGATCGGATTTGATACCGTTGAGTCAGCTCAGTCTTGGCACTTTGATAGACCTATTTTGTCAATCGCAAATGCTTCCATCGCGTATGGAGACTTCAAGCCAATTATTGAATGCACGGGGGAGGTCGGTGATCTGGCCATACGACTGGCAGACAGTTACGATAGTGTTCACTCGTGGCGCCACACAGATATCGCAAACGTCCAACGTCATGTAAAGCTAGATATCGAGCCGAATCAAGCATCAAGTCATTCTGGGCTATCGCCATTTCATGTGCTACAGGTATTGCAGGAGGTTTTACCAGCGGAGACTATCGTTTCAGTTGATGTTGGTGCTCACAAAATGTTAACTTCGCAGGCTTGGCGAAGTACTCTCCCAGGTAGCTTTTTGGTGTCAAACGGCATGTCATCGATGGGTTACGGGGTGCCTGCGGCCCTAGCCGCTTCGTTGATGCGACCAGATCGGCCTGTAATTGGCATCATTGGTGATGGCGGATTTGGGATGATGGTTCAGGAATTGGAGACCGCAGTACGGATGGCTGTGAAACCGCTTTTGATTGTCTTCTGCGACCGATCTCTAGCTGTAATTAAGGTTGCCCAGAGGAATAGAAACTTACCTCACAGAGGAGTTAATTTTCTTCACGTAAATTGGGCAGAAGTAGCCAGCGGCTTTGGGGTGCGGGGCGTGAATGTGTCTACGCTCGAGGAGATATCCAAGACTGTCGGTGACTGGGTTAAGAAGCAGCAACTAACTGTCGTTGCTGTGCCAATAGATGAGACTCTATATGGAGGATTAACATATTAGACTGGTCACGGTAGTGTAAGTTATTACGTTGAACAATATCGGAGGCAAGAAATAATGGGCGATCAATTTCTTTCAGGCAGAACTGCGTTGATAACAGGTGGCGCTACTGGCATTTGTAGAGCTACAGCTTTGGCTATGGCAAGTGCTGGTGCGAACATTATCATTGGGTCATTAACTGAGCAAGTAAAACAAAAATATGTCAAAAGGGAAGGCCACACTGTGGTCACCGAAGATGATCTTGAGCAAACGCGACAAGAGATATTAGCGCTCGGCGTGCATGCTCAAGCACACGCTCTAAATGTCTCCAGAAATGAGTCATGTGATGCCATTGTGGAATCGGCAATTAATGAATTTGGGAAAATTGATATTCTAGTTAATGGGGCTGGTTCAAGTTTATCAATGTCAATGGTTGATCATGATGACGAGGCTTGGCACCGCATCGTTGATGTTAACTTGAATGGAGCCTATCGGATGATCAAGCGCACCTTGCCGGGAATGATGGACAGAGATTGGGGGCGTATTATTAATATCGCATCTACTGCTGCATCAATCGGTGAGAAAACACGTGCTGCATACTGTGCGTCCAAGTCCGGTATTTTGGGGCTTACACGTGCTGTGGCATTAGAAGGTGCACCAAGTGGTGTAAGCTGTAATGCAATTAGCCCGGGTTCAGTTATTACCCAGCAGGCGATCAATGCCGTGACGCTGGAATTAGAAATGAAAGGTATAGGTAAAACCGTTGATCAGTATCTTGCTGAATCAGCTGCTAGAACACCACAAAGACGTCATGTCGAAGCGAAAGAAATTGCGGCTTTAGCATTGTTTCTGTGTCAAGCCGATGCATTTTCGATAACAGGACAGGACCTTACGGTTGATGGCGGGAATCTATGGTGATTTGCTCCATCCAGTTAGGAAGAAGCTTAGCTGATTATGTCCCCCCCCTCGGGGGTTTCAATAAATCGGCGTAGTACGTTCTCAGTAATTTTTGATACGTTATTGTTGTAGCTGTTATGCGCAAGACTACCAGTCCACGTTACAGATGCCGCGGAAAAGACCGCACCACCATAAGGGCGTGGCCAGATGGCGATATGTGATATCGGGGAAATGGGCGGTTGGCGCGGCACTGAGAAATCGGCGCTTTTTGCCTCAGCAAGTACAATTGGTGGAGTGTCGGTGTAGCCCTGATGGGGGTGTACTGCATCCATTTCGAAACCAACTGCGCTACCAAGATTTAATCCAAAGTTCCCAATGACCGAATCGTTTTCAATGCCTTCAAATATAAAATCATAACGAGCGTCATAGCTCTCCTTCGTGCGATGATAGCCGTCTGGTGTTTCAGTGTCTCTCCAGACACTAGCGCAAAATTCGACGCCAAGCAGTTGAGCTGGCGAAATTCTGCGGCGTGACCACAATCCCCCCAATTCAAGGGTTGTACTATGCTGTGCTTCTCCAGGGCGGGGTTGGTAGGTTGGGCCATAGTCACCCTCACCACCTTTTCGAAGCTCCATGATATGAGGCCGTTCTTTGTCAAGTGAAACTACCCAGTAGAGGGAGTTCCCCCCTAAGTTCAAAATTCGGCCGCCATTATTGGTATATGAAGAGATTGCGTCTATCATCTGCTGTGTGCAATATTCCGGATGACTGCCCAGAATAACGCATGCGTATTGCGAGAGAAGTTCTTCTCCGCCTAAGTGAAGGTCTTCATCGGTATAGACATCGTAGCTGAATTTTTTTTCTTCAAGCCAATCAATGAGATATAGGTTTGCCGTAATCATGTGGGCTCCCCAATTTTGAAATCCAGCTTTTGGATTCCAGGCTCGTGTTGGCTGAAGTCGTGTACGGTAATACAGCATTGATCTGTCGCTGTGAACATTATATAGGCTTAGCCCACTATCGAGTACACCGTCCTCTGTGTAGCTGTAGACAGATCTGTTGCCGGCATAGGCCTGCCATGTAAAGGTTGGGATTATGTGGGCGATTGGGGCGGTCGGACTTTGAGGACTTACAATGAACGGGATAAAGACCTCGTCGCTCTTAGTGCTGAGCTGAGCCGCATAGATACCCGATTTTGCGTCGTTGGCGACAGTGATTTCACAGGAGCTTTTCCATCCCGCATCTTCGAGATCATCCTCATGAAAGTAAACAGCATTGTAGTCCCTCGGGGCGTCTGTGTAGAGCCGCGAAGGCATTCCTGACCAGAATGGTCCGGTGACAGCGCGATCTGCCATATTCACGACTCGGCCATGGTTGCTGTTTCGTGACACATCGGTGACACAAGATGTATCAACGCCAACAGATAAATCCCAACAACCGAGTAGATCTGAAGACATCGGGAGGTCTCTCTGTCGCGACAGTTTAGTAATGTCTTTTTCGCTAAGTGATGTACTAAATAGAACGGGATGTCCGATTTTTCCTGTGAAGTGAGCCCAGTGCTTGCCTTCTTCTCTCGAGTCGGGAAGTGCTCCAAAATAAAGCGGAGCCGTCACTGGAAAAACTACTCCTTTTCTAAGTTGTTTTGTAGTTTTTGAGAGTTCACCGCTAGAGCTCCTTGTTTCGGTTTGAGACGAGCTTTCGCCGACTCTCTGGTAGAGCGATGCTTGACCGGTGATGCTGTCATAAGTAAGGGCCACAAAATGCCAACAGTCTGTATGTGCTGTCTCTCGCGCAGTCAACCATTCGCCCGTTTTACCGTCATGCGAAAGCACAGCTGTAACGAACCGGTCGCCGGCATAAAAAAGACCGTACGAAAACTCGTCCACACCCCATTTTGCGGCTAAGCTATGCCATCCAGTTGGGGTTAGTGTGGGATGAAACCACATTGCGATCGTGAAATTGGAGCTAGGATTCAGGGAATCATCATGCGGGATTTCAATAAATGAGCCGTAATTGATCGATTGTTGTTCAATCTTGAGAGTTTTTGGGTAGCTCCAATCAACCGATTTAGCTTTGTATCCCGGGCCTGCTGGATTTTCATCGCCATGAATCAATCGGACTATATCCAGGTTTGCCTCATTTGTTGGTCCGCCAACCATCAGTTTTACGCTGTCGGCTAACTTCACGGAGAGTTTGTCGGAGTAGCCTTCAAGTCCGAGCCCTGCTATCGGGGAAATTCGTCTGTCTGTTACCATCTGTGTTGGTTTATCTTTATGAAATGGTTTCTTAGGATTCAGGGAAAATATTATCTTATAGCCGTCAGCAAATATAGGGCTGATCGGTTACTGATTCCATTAACTGAAGCCATTTAGATAGTGATGCATCCACCGAGCTTGGTGATTGTTCGCTTCGTAAGAGTAGCCCTGGCACATTGCGCCCCGTCGGTCTTCTAGCATCGGAATAGCGTAAATCAACGCTCCAACGGATGGTATCGGTCCGGTTTGGACGAGACCGGTGGACGGTCTTATGTTGAAAAAAAAGCACGGCCCCTTTATTGATTGGGCAAGTGA
>MDTE01102057.1_pt1 | contig 15047 bp, 13 predicted proteins | sample 811231 | NCBI WGS metagenome assembly MDTE01 (sample SAMN05326651, study PRJNA326480) | marine metagenome | isolation source: seawater | place: Indian Ocean: Red Sea | collected 2010 | reverse complement strand
ACTATATGCAAGAATCTCTTTGCCAATCTCAAATTTATCTGATAGACCGGGAAGATTATCGGTTAAAAGCAAAGTGCCAAGACCAGTAGACTCATACAAACGTAAATTGTTCGCATACGGCAAAATTTCTCCATGATGGTTGAGTGTGATTTTACTTCTGGCGATTATTTCAAACATTTTCTTGCCCCATGCCTCTCCGTTCCAAAATTTCAATATATTAGGGTAATTGTTTAAATTATCGTTATAAGGTCCCCAAATCTGAATATCTACTTCGCGCGCAACATCTTCCAAAAATTCTAATCTACTAGAGTGAATATTAGAAAATGAACCGATAAAACTTACAGGGATATCCTTTTTAAATTTATCCGATAATTCAATAAGATCAGTATCAAACCCAAGCGGGAAATATTTACAAGGTATTGATTTTGACAAAAACCAGTCTACCGTAGGCATAAAAGAGGACAGCATTAAATCATATTCTGTCCAATCACGATCTTCATTCAAAGGTGTAGCGGCGTGTTGGCCGATCAATATCCCATAGTGTGCTTTAATATTAGAAAAAAACCCGACAGGCGTTAGATTAAGATCAAAATTTACAATCACATCAGGTTTAATTGACTCTATCTGTTTAGCAAGCACAGTCTGCAACCAATTGTTAGATTCTGTAATCCACGGTATTACTGATTTTTTATATGTAATTTCCCAACGATCTTGTATTTTAATATTGACATCATTTTCCTTACACCAAGTTGATTGAAATATTGAGTTATTCGCATGTATCTCCGTAGATTCGTGGTCTAATTGTTTAAGGTGTTTGCTGTAAATACCAGAAACACCGAATAAGGTTGCTCTATGTAAATCAAGCTGAGTCAGGTAGGTGCAATCCGATAAATCTTTATGTTGAACATAAAACCAACTAAGAAAAGCAGGATAATCGGTATTGATGATCAAATATCGCAAATTAAACTGTCCAGATGTTATTCATCAGACTGAGTAATCAACCTAAAAACAGGCATGAAATCTTGATGGTAATAATTTGATGGATTTAACACACTTTTCAATAAATTGGCATTTATATCATTATTATTCGTGAATATTATAGACAAGCACAATTTAAGAAGCGTTCGAAAATTTACTGGATTCTTCTGAACACAATTCGCAGGATATCTAGAACCATACTGGGAGTTTAAACCTCCTGAAAAATGTTTCCAGAACCCTGAGTCAAATTGGTCTAAAGCTACATCCATTGCTATGCTGTCTTTAGAAACTAGTTCAGTCGAAATAATTTCTCGCAAATTATTTATGGCTTGTGACCATTTAGGATGGATTAACATCGAATAAAAACTTACTTTATTCCAGTCTAACACCCGATTGGCGTGATCTTGATGGATTATCATTAACCTATCAAGAATACCAATTTTACCCCTTATCACCATTAAAGCAGACGGTAAAAATTCCGACCCTATATATCTCAATGAAACGCGATCAAAGTGCTCGTATACCTCTAACCAATCTTGAGTACGAATCACGGAGTATAGCGGAGAAATGGCATGCTCAGCATATGTTTTCCATCGATCAACTCCTTTATCTGAATCTATTGCATAATATGGAATATGCTTAACAAATGTTACTTCCCCTGTATCCAGATCATTTGAAACTTGAAAATCTAATCTTCCACCGCAAAACCCTGAATAACCGGTGTGTTTATCCAATGCCTCTGCGCATTCCAGCAATGATTGAGGAATTAAGAAATCATCATCTCCTGATGTAACAACAAATTCTGTTTTGACTAGTCTTAACAGTTTTTTGAAAGCTATAGCTTCCCCAGAAAACCCAACCCAATCTACTTTGGCTTTCTGCTCAGGTTTAGGGCAGTCAATTAAATCTAGATCGAGATTTTTTTTGTATCGGTTAACTGTTTGAATGTTTTTGCTTGCATGATTACCACTACTTGAATCTCCAATAAGAATTTTACCTTCAAATTTTAGTAGATCGTAATATTTGAGAGTACGTTCCAAAAACCCACTTCTGTTCAAAGTCGGTATTAATATAGAAATTTCTTGTGATGTAACCATTTAGTTTTGGGCCTACCCGAAATGTCGATACCATTTCATAGTTCTTTCCAAGCCCTCGTCAATGTCCGTTAACGAACCCAATTTTAAAGAAGAAATAGATTTATTAATGTCAACCAAACGCACAGGAATCATACTAGGCTTCTTAGAATCATAAATTATCTCAGCATTGTGATATCCATCTATTCTCAAAAGCTTCTCAAGTATCTGTTTTACGCTAAAGCCTTGACCATAACCAATGTTCATCGCAGTGTAATGATCCAATTTCTCAATTGCAGTAATCATAATGTTAACTAAATCGTCTACGTAAATAATGTCTCTTATATCATTACCATCACCCCATACAACGAGTGGTGATTGTCGTTCAATTACTTTGCGTATAAGGGCAGCAGTAACGTGAGATGTTTCAGGCTTAAAATCATCAAAAGGTCCATACACGTTGGTTGGCCTTATAACAATTGTAGTCATCGGGTTTTCTATTTTTTCTCCATACATTCGGCACATTATTTCGCCGAACCTCTTCATCCAACCAACAAAGTAATACGATTCATAAGGATCTCCATCAAACATTTCTGATTCAATTACCGCCCTATCACCTGTGGGTGGGTATGCAGCACTGCTGCTAATCCACAAGAATTTTGAGACTTTACTTTCGTACGCAGCATGTAAAATTTGAGAATTCATTACAACATTTGGAGTTACATGGCTCAATGGACTTTTCTTCATAACTGCAGCACCCGATGTGTTTGCCGCGCACATAAATACATAGTCACAATTTTTAACAACTCGATAACAATCATCCAGCGATGTTAAATCTGCTTTGACATATTCAACCCGCGAATTAGGCATATTCGGTTCATTATCATGTAATGTCCCTCTAACATCATAACCTTTCTCGACTAACTGGTTTACCAGATTACTTCCGATTAATCCTGTAGCCCCAGCTACCAACACTTTATTTTTATTTGAATAAGTAGACATTAGAAATTACAAATTGATCTAACTAACCTAAATCTCTTCCTTAAAATAATTAATTTTCCTTAGATGTTCCGACTGGTGGTCTTGATACCATTGCCAGGTTTGTGTTAACCCGGATAGAAGACTGGTAGAAGGGCTGTAGCCCAACAATTTACTAGCTTTAGATATATCCATTGCTCTGGTTGAAAAGCCAGAAGATTTATTAGTATCAAATACATATTCGAAATCAATGAAGCTATTAAGAGTTTCAACTAGTTCTTTAATTGAACACGGTTTACCACTTCCAAGATTAACAAAACCTGAATTTGTACCATAATGCATAGCCAATATCATTCCATAAGCTACATCTTTGCTAAACGCAAAATCCCGAATTGCTGAACCATCTCCCCAAACAATAAGGGGCTTTTCTCCCGAATTAATTCGTGACATCAATGCTGGTATAACCATGGCATTCTCAGCATCAAAGTTGTCACCAGGACCGTAAACATTTGAAGGTCGAACCACTGCAAAATTTTCTAGTCCATACTCTTCTCGATATGCTTTGATTTGGAATTCAGCAATGCGTTTTGCCCAACCTGGATATAAATCCATTGGCGGTTTTTCAACAGTGTCTTCAGATTCTTTGAATACATCTGATTGAGCATATGCACCAATAGAGCTTGTGTATAGCACTTTAGTAGCGCTACTTAATCTCGCAGCTTCTAACAAATTTGTGTTCATCATTAAGAGTGGAACAAAAAAACTTGCAGGTTTAGTCTTTGTTACATCTACAGACCCTTTTATTCCTGCAAGGTGAAATATGTATTCAACTTCACTGCATATTTGTTTACAAAATTCAAAACTGGTTAAATCACCATATATATGCTCAACCCTACTACCCAAATCGATCTTATCTAAGGAAACAACGTGGACATTTGACTTTGCTTCAAGAAGAATTTTGACTAGTTGCCTGCCAATCATTCCAGTGCCGCCAGTAACGACTACTTGTTTGTTTTTAAAAGTTGAGAGTATCTCTTTATCAATCACAGTTTTTCTCGGACATTCTAAGTTCTTGATTAATACAACGTTTATAATTTTTATTAGTTACTATCTTCTGTTCCTGGTTTTAATAGCCAATATAAGAATTGAATTACAGTACATTGTTAATCCATAAAATAAATATATTAGATTCCTAGTCCACCTAAGAGGTCTTTTTGCCAGACTAATTAGATTAATCTTGCTCATTGACCTAAAAACTCAACCCGGAGAAGGGATTACCGGGTAACGATATATTTAGCATTTAGCACCAAATAATCCATGTGAGTTGATAAAAAGCATTCGATAGCCTGTTTGGGGTTATTTACAATAGGTTGCCCCATAACGTTGAAAGAGGTGTTCAAAATGACTCCAATATCAGTTAATTTTTCGAATTCAGTTATTAATTCATACAGTCTGGGATTTTGATCTTCTGTCACCGTTTGTACTCTTGCGGTACCATCAACATGGGTAATTGCAGGAATTTTGTCCCTGTATTGCTCACGAACGTTATACACAAGCAGCATATAAGGTGATTCATGTTCATTATCGAAGTACTTGTCGCATTCATCTAACCTGACCACCGGTGCGAACGGCCTAAATCCTTCTCTGTGTTTGACTTTATCATTTAATATATCTTTCATATCCGCAGGAAATGGAGCAGTTAATATTGACCTGTTACCTAGAGCTCTAGGGCCGAACTCCATTCGACCATTAAACCAACCTATAATTTTCCCTTGTGCTAGATACTGCGACACCTCACTGGCAACATTTTCTGATTCTATAAAATTGACTTTATTGTTTTGTAATTCGATTAAAATTTCTTTGTCAGAAAACTCATCTCCAAGATAACTTGTATTTATCGGATACCGGTCAGCATCGGGATTATTTAAATAATAATAATACATAGCCGCACCAATGGCGCATCCAGCATCATTTGCGGCAGGTTGAACAAAAATATTTTCAAAAGGTGTGTCATACAAAATTTTGCCATTTGCCACACAATTTAACGCCACTCCTCCAGCCAAACAAAGATTTTTATTTTTAGTTATCGAATATATGTGTTCAGCAGAATGAAGAAAAACTTTCTCTGTAATATATTGAATGCCCGCTGCAACATCTTTATGAATCTGTGTCAATTCATCGTTTTTATTTCTCTTTGGCCCAATGATCGATTTAAACTTTTCCGAAACATTTGAACGCCTTTTAAATGGGAAATCTAAATAGGAGTAATCAAACTTAAATCTACCCTTATCTTGAAATAAAACAATATCTTCAAATAGACGCTTGAATTTATTTGCGTCTCCATATGGCGCAAGCCCCATCACTTTACCTTCATCTGTGTGAGGGTAAAAGCCAAGATAATCCGTAATAGCCGTATACAAAGACCCCATAGAATCTGGCCATTCATTGCGACAATCTTCCTCGAAGACCTTTAGAGAATTACCTTGCGTCATACCAGCTAAAGAACTTTCAATCTCGCCAACTCCGTCTATTGAGAATAATGCCGATTCGTTGAAATCTGATAAATAATACGCACTAGCCATATGTGCTTTGTGATGGCGACAATAATAAATTTCACCGTCATATTTAAGGCTGTCTCGTAGTTCATTTTCTATGTTTAATGTTCCTTGAACTGCTTCGAACTCAGCCAACATGCGTTCGTTCGCATGGGGAAAAAATTCATACCAATGTTTAATAAACTTAAGCCTAACCTGTTCGAATGGATCTAAAGAAACACTAACAATATCAACATCACTAAGGTTCACATTCGCATATTTGAAACATGCTTGAATGGCATTAATCGGGAAATCCCCACATGCTTTTATGCCCGTAAACCTTTCTTCTTCTGCAGCAAACAACAACTTGCCATCTTCAACCAATGCAGCTGATGTATTCTTCATCCATGGGTGTAAACCTAAAACTAGCATATGCTCCGTTCTTCGCTATATAAATTTTGAAACTTGAATTTACTCAACAATAAAGTATGAAGTGCGAGAGGTAAAAGGAGATCGTTGTAGTCTTATGTTACGAAGACCTACCGTCTCTGCTAATGCTATTGTCTCACCAGGAGAATCATTATCATTAAGTTCATCAAACGCCACAATACTGCCTTTAACTAAACGATCTTTTATTATCTCAAGACATGTTTTGGTAGGCTCGTAAATATCTAAATCAAAATAAGCCATCGCTACTATTGTTTCGGGTTTTCGCTTCATATAAGCGGGCAGCTCAACAGAAACATCCCCAACAACAACATCAGTCTTTGATATATGCCCTGCTGGGTTATCTTTTTCATGGCACTTTAGAAGTTTCTCTAAATAGTTTGGATATTCATCTGAAACAGCCAGATTTCCTGGTCTCATCATGTCTTGAGATCCATCTTCAGGTGATACTGAAGGAAACCCAGTAAATGTATCGCATGCTATAACTCTACGATGCCGATTAAAGGGTTCATATATTCCACGCAATGCAGTAAAAATTGCGGCGTTTTGCCCCCAACGCGTACCAAAGTCGAAAATACTACCATGCACATCTGTTATTTTTCTGTATAAAAGATCCATAAACAAAATACGGGATAGATTTTTAGAATTGATAAATAAACCTAGATTTGCCAAGATCTCATCATCATTTATCGGATGATTCTTATATAAACCGAGAAGTTCAGATCGCACAGATTGCTCTTCTTCACTCGAATAGTTCCATAAACCCAACTCGTTTTCTTGACGTTTTTGTTTTTTCATTTTATTTCACTCTCGCACTATAGCTTTAATTGGAACGTCCCAACCTTTGGCAATAATCCAAGCCCAATACCTGATTCTACCCTCAATCAGCTCATATCTATATCTTTTTGAGCCTTCCAATTTTTTAACTCTGATAGGTTTTAGTATGCCATCATCCATAGTTTCCGCTAAAGATTGCGGACTTGGAACATATCCTTTGTCGTTATTGATAGCATCTTCTAGAGTTGTGTAAACGTCACGATCTTCAGCAAGTGCTACCTGGATATCTCTTGTTGGAACTGTAATTTGAACAGAGGTGCATGCTTGAGAAATTTCATCAATATCTTCCTGAGGAAGAACTTTTTCGCCTGCTATTGCATTTTGTTGTAAATGCTCTGAACTTCTCGATTTTGGAATTACTATTACATTAGGTTGAGATATTAACCATCGTAAAGCCTTTTGAGCTTGATTTATGCCATGTTTCATGGCTATTTTTGCTAGCGTATCCTTAGAATTTTTATTATTAACAATATTGCCTTTATCCAACGGACTGTACCCTATTAAAGTTAAATCATTCTGTAAGCAAAAAGGAATATGTGTATTTTCAGCACTTCGATCAAAAAGATTGTATTCCATTTGTATTGAAGCCAATTTTATATCGTTTAAAGCATCGCATGACTCAAAAATTTCAGGCATTGAAAAATTGGAGACGCCAACATGCTTTACTTTCCCTTGTTCCACAAGCAAACTCATTGCTTCCATAGTCTCAGATATAGGAACATCACTATTTCGCCAATGAACTTGATACAAATCAATATAATTTGTCTGAAGTCTTACTAGGCTACTTTCACAGGATGAAATTAAATCTTTAAGCCTGCTATTCTGTGGCGCAACTTTCGTAGCTATAAAGACATCTTGCCTAAAACCCTTCATAACTCTGCCTATCAATTTTTCCGACAACCCATCCCCGTAAGTTTCGGCAGTGTCAATAAAATTCATGCCCAAATCTATACCGGTCTCCACAGAATATTCTAATTCGCTGATAGAGTAACGGTTGAGAGATGAATTCGTTGAAATTAAATCACATCCCTGCCCGATAGAAGAAACTTTTTGATCAGTATTGGCAAATAATTTAGTGATCAATATCGCGCCTAATCAGGACTCATCTTTAAATATTTTTGAACTGAATTACATAAACTTTGAACATCCAGATTAGATAACGAGTGGAACCACTCTCGACTGCCGTATGAGATAAATTGCTTGTCTTCCACACCAAGCTTAGTAATTGCGGTACCTGAATTTTCCTTGGCCGCAATTTCTATAATTTCAGTACCTAATCCGCCATTTACAGAGTTTTCTTCTATTACAAATATCTGCTGGGATTTATTAAGAACTTCGTCTGCAAATTCGTACGGAATGGGTTTAACTCGATAAACATCAATTAGTCCTATTTTGAGACCTTTAGATTCGAAAAACTGAACGACCTCTAAAGACTTCGATGTCATAAAACCTGTGGTAACTATATTGACTCTTTGAACCGGTTTTACAATGCGAAAACCGTCGTCAAAACTGTTAGTTGGCTCTCCTAAATGAGGGTATGTACCTTTGTCTAATCGAATGTAAGTTGGGGTCTTTATTTCATAAAATATTTCAGCAGATGCAGAAGCACTTAAAGCGTCACTTGGATTTAAAATGGTAATTTCTGGCAACGTTCTCATTACTGATAAATCATGTATGCCATGATGGGTTGGGCCATCAAACCCAAAAGAGAACCCTGCCCCCACCCCTACAATCGCCACACCTAAGTTCATACTGCATAAGTTGACTTTTATCTGCTCAAAACATCGCATGGTTACAAAAGGTGCTATGCCATATGCAAATACTATTTTCCCTGCCATAGATAAGCCAGCAGATACATTTATCATATTCTGCTCAGCTACCCCTATATTAATAAATTGGTCAGGCATATCAGCTTTAAACTTTCGTAAGCTGTATGCATCCATGTCGTCAGTCAAAAAAACAACGTCTTTATCAGATGAAGCGATTTCATAAACTTTCTCAAAGAAAGCGTCTCTCATATCGAGTGAAGTTATGTCTTGATCAGTTTTCATTTAATTATGACAATTCTTTGCGTGCTATTGATATCTGTTTTTCAGTGGGCACTGAATGATGCCATTCAACGCCATTTTCCATGAACGAAACCCCTTTGCCTTTTACCGTGTTTGCCATCACCATAGTAGGACCTTTATATTTCATTGCCGCATTTAATCCTTCGTTAATTTCAACGAAGTTATGTCCATCTATTTCAATATAATTCCATCCGAAACCGTTCATTTTCTTTTCGAAATTATTAAACAGCGCCCCATCTTGAAGTTCATCGGTAACAGATAAACGATTCCTATCTATTATCCCAACAAGCCCGTCTAAGCAGTGTTCTCCAGCAAAGGTGATTGCCTCCCAAACTGACCCCTCATAACATTCCGCATCACCTAGCAAAACAAAAGTGTTATATTTCAATTGATCCATTTTTGCAGCAAGAGCAATGCCAGCTCCTAAACCCAGAACATGTCCCAATGAACCAGTATTGCATTCTACTCCCGGTGTATTTATATCTAATTGCCCTCCTAAAGCACCTCCATCTTTACCATATTGCAAGAATGTTGATTCTGAGATAAATCCTAGGTCTTTAAAAATTGCAAACAAAGCTAAGCAGGCATGACCTTTACCAATTAATAGCCTATCTCTCAGCTCCCATTTGGGGTCAGATGCATTGAATTTAAGGATATTTCCATAATAAAAAGACACCAGTAAATCAGTACATGAATATGTGCCTCCAATATGCCCTTTTCCCACATGAGCTATTTGGTCAAGAACTTGTAATCTAACCCATTTCGACATATCAATTAAATTCTGTTCGTTTTTGTTTGAAAGCTTCATTTGAATCTAAACATGTCCATTCTAACTAGAAAAATCTTTAACAGGTTCAAAAATTTGTTGATGATGAGTACATATAACTTCAACAAATAGAGGGCCTGGCGTCTTTAAAATTTCAGTTAATTTTGAGTCAATTTCATCAGATTTGTCGATCAGTTCATATTTCAAATCAAAAGCAGATGCAATCTTTGCTAAATCCAATGTACCAGTACCTGTTTCATCTTCAGATTCAATCCGTCGACCTTCAAAATATCCATCTTGCCAATTCCTCATCGAAACATATCCTCCATTATTTATAACGAAGAGTTTAATATCTAAGTTATAGTGAGACATGGTTTTGAGTTCCTGTACGTTTAATTCTAGTGACCCATCCCCGGTAACTGCTAATATTTGAGACTTCTCATCTGCAATAGAACTACCTATAGCTAAGGGTATACTCAGACCCATTGCCGCAAAACACCCTGAAGTTATCTCCCTCTGGCCTTTGTTGAACTGTAAAACTTGGCCGCCAATATAGTAATTAGAACCTGCATCAGTAATAAAAATGTTTTTACTGCCTGCCACAGCATCTAAGCGTGACATAAAGTGGTAAAGATCTATTGGATCCTCTGTACTTACAGAACTCAACATTGGCTTACTATCAGCTAAAAGCCTACATTTCTCCACCCAATCGTTCCAAGACGGGAGTTTAACTCCCTGTAAGTTAGATTCGGTTTTGAGCAAAAACTCAAGAGCATCAGCATGAATCTTAAGATCAATATGAACTCCTGGTTTACTAAGTTCAGCTTTATCTATATCAACCATGATTACTTTAGCGTCTTTTGAAAAAGCATCAAAGTTTTGTCCAACGACTTGTACAGACATCCTGCTGCCAACAGCAAGAATTAAATCTGCTTGCTTCATAATATCCGCCGAATATTTAACACCCTTGATCCCAACCTGTCCGAAATTCAATTTATGGGAGTGTGGAATTAGGTCCTGGCCTAACCTGGAAAAAATTATTGGTACATTCGCCTGCTCAACAAATTCTTTGATTACCTTGACTGCACCTGCTTGCCTAACACCTTGTCCCGCTAAAATTAATGGCCGCTTAGCCTTCAAAAGGCTTTCTACCACTTTTTGTATATCAGAAGCAGATATGTCCGGCTTAGCATAATTGGAAGTTGGTATATATCCATCTAACTTATCTGGATCAATCACTGCGTATTGTATGTCCATAGGAATATCTAACCAAACCGGCCCAGGACGTCCCGTAGTTGCTAGATATACTGCTTTTTGTAGATGAAACTTAATGGAATCTTCTTCCTCAACCATTGCTGCATATTTAGTCATAGGTTTAACTAATGGAATAATATCTATTTCCTGTGTGCCAAATGATCTGATGCCATCGATATCAAGCAAATTCGTAGTATGATTTCTCTGCACTTGACCGGACAGCACCAAGATTGGCGCTGAATCAACCCAAGCCTCAGCTAGTCCAGGAATAGCGTTTGTTGAACCTGGACCACTAGTCACACATACTGCACCTAAAGAACCCTTAACTCGAGCATATGCTTCTGCCATCATAGGGGCTGCTGCTTCATTACGCGCACAATAAAAGTTAATTCCGGATTTACCAATAGCGTCATTAAGATACATAGCCCCATTACCGGTAAGCATGAAAATGTCTTCTACTCCATTTTCAATTAGAAAATTAGCAATGTAATCGGCAACTCTTATTTCCTTTGTTTTATCTGTCATATCAACCAAACTGTTTCTCTAAAAATTTATAAAGTTTTGTCGCCTTATACCAAAGTCCAACTGCCGACATTTGATTAAACTCTCCTGAAATTACCATTTTCTTAAACTCATCTAGTCTAACCAAAACAACTTCCATACCATTTTCTATTATCTGGCCAGAGACTTTGACGGCTCCTAATGCTAAAAATCCGTATTGCTGAGGTATATATCTATTCAGCATGACCCTTCCAATTCCGAGTTCTTTTATTTCATCACATTGGTACCCTGTTTCTTCTAAAAGTTCTCTGCCTGCAGCTTTCATTGGGATTTCACCATCGGAAATAAACCCAGCAGGAAACTCCAATGTGTAACCATCAATCGAATGACGATATTGTTTCACTAAAACAATCTCATCATCCTTAGTAATTGGCAAAATCATTACGCTGTTGGGTCCATCTATTAAGTAGTAGGGTTTGTCACTCGATTCAGCATTAGCTTCTGAGCTTACTATATTGAACCATTCGGTTTGAAATTCGATTTTTATAGCTACCTCGCTTGTAACCATGAATTATATAATCTGTTAATTATTGTAGATAATTTCGCTGCCATTTGATTCGAAGGATATAGACGAGATCGTGCAGTCAGATAAAGCAGATGCTAATTGTTCTTGCTTATTTTCTGGAACAAAAAGCAACATAAATCCCGATCCTCCTGCCCCAAGAAGTTTACCGCCAATTGCACCCGATTCGATAGCACGATTATAGATATCATCCACTCGTTTGCTGGTTATATTACTTGCTAACTGTTTCTTCGCAAACCATGCCTGATTCAATAAATCTCCAAAGTCATTGATTGTTGAATCGCTTGATAAAATTTTGGTGCCTTGATCAACCATGTCTCTCAAGTTACGAAGTACACTTGAATTGGAACTCGCATTTTCTAACATCTGGCCTGCCACTTCCGAGCCAATACGGCTTGCACCGGTGAAAACTAACACTAACTTCGATTGCAAACTCTCGGCCTTAGCTTTGGAGATTTTAATTGGCTCAATTTTAAAGTCACTTCCGCCCGGAAATTTGATTACATTAAATCCTCCGTATGAAACTGCAATTTGGTCTTGATATCCTACATTCTCTTTTAGCCAGCTATGCTCCAAATCTATCGCCTTAGTTGCTAAATCATAATTGGAAGGATTCTCATCCCTTAAATGCAATAAGCAATTAATTAAACCTACAGAAAAGGAAGAACTTGAGCCTATTCCAGCTCTGGCAGGAAGATCTCCAACATGATGGATATTTAACCCTGTAATGTCTTCGAATTTGAGCATTCGCAACCCTTCTCTCACGGCTGGGTGTAGTATTTCTGAAATTGATGACACCGCCTCAACATGAGACCAAACAACGCTATATTTTGTCTCAAAAGCAGTATCGCGATAATCAGCCATAATGTAACAAGATTTATCGATCGTAGTTGACAACACTTGACCATCATTATCTTGTAACCAGAGAGGATAGTCAGTTCCTCCTCCAAAAAATGATATTCGATATGGTGTTTTACTTATTATCATGATTTAACAGTGGAGAAAAATTGCTCTGCCTCAAAGAACGTTTCCGGTGTTCCGATATCAATGAATTTGCTATCAGATATGTATCCATTAAATCCATCACCAATAAGACCGGGAAATATATCTCTTTCCAAAGAAACGGCTTCACCGTCTTTGATTTTTTTTAATACTAACCGGTCAATGACATACATACCTGCATTCACTAGGCCTTCACTATTTTCTATTTTCGATTTTTCATTGAAAGATTTAATCAATCCTGATGAATCTACTACAACAGATCCGTACTGTGTACTATCTTCAACTCTAACAAGCAACATCGTTACGAACGACTCATATTTAACATGAAACTCCAATAAATCTGATGGGTTTATATCGGTATATGAGTCACCATTTATAACTAGAAAGCATTCTGATTGAGACTTAGAACATGCCAATTTTAATGCGCCTCCTGTACCCAAAGGTTGAGTTTCAGTTACAGTAATAATATCGAAATTTGGATTTTCGATATTAGCAACATAATCAACTACTGCTTCAGAATGATATCCAAGAGATAATATAATCCTATTTATACCTGCTTTAGTTAGCTGGCTAATTAAAATGTCAATTAAAGCTAGATCTCCGATAGGAGTAAGTACTTTTGGTAAATCTGGTTGAACAGACTTTAATCTAGTTCCTAATCCTCCACATAGAATTATTGCATCAGGAATCTTATATGCGTCCATACTTCACTTCTTCACGCCAATAATCCAGCATATCTTGCAATGTTTGTTCATAAGATATTGATGGCTCCCATCCCGTAGCCTGAACAAATTTTGAGCAGTCAGGAATTTGCAAGGTAACATCAGCTGGCCTTATTAATTTCGGATCTGTCTCTACTTTTATCTCATCCTTAATCAAACTCATGCTTAATAATAAATCAAGCATATCTCTAATCGTCATAGTCCTATTACCGCCAATATTATATACCTCACCCGGATCACACTTATTAACTAATAACCAGTAGGCTTTTACGGTGTCCCTTACATCACAAAATGTTCTGATTGAGTCTAAATTACCCGTCTTTAACACTGGCTTCTGTTTTCCTTGCTCAATTTTTGCAAGTTGCAAAGCGAAAAATGAGTCTACAAAAACCTCGCCTCTTCTAGGCCCACTATGTGTAAACATACGACTTCTAATTGTTTTCAACTCGTAGGCCTGGTGATACATATAAGCCAGCATGTCCTCTCCGACTTTACTAACCGCGTAAGGGCTGACTGGATTCAAATCAGTGGATTCATTTATGGGCAACTGTGATTTATCTACTTGGCCATATACTTCTGACGAACTACAAACATGTATTACAGGATCAATTTTGGTAAATCTAATAGCTTCCAAAAGATTAGATGTGCCTACAACGTTGGTATTAATTGTGTCTGCAGGAGCAGTATAGCTGCTACTAACAAATGATTGCGCTGCTAAATGAAAAACTATTTCCGGTTTGACTTGATCAAATATTGTGATCAATGAGGATAAATCGTTTAAATCCCCGTCAAATAAAATGACTTTATGTTCTATGTTGGAAATGTTATTTCTGGGACTCCTCCATCGCTTAATCCCATACACTTCATGTCCAGGATGCTCGTTTAAAAGATATTCGGCTAAGTGGCTTCCTACAAAACCGGTTATACCAGTTATTAATACTCTCAATTATTCCCCTCCACTGTCACGAACTGACAAAATTGGATTGTTTGTCGGCCAGCTAATATTTAATTCAGGATCGTCCCAAAGATATGTAAATTGAGATCCTCGATCATAATACGTAGACTGCTTATAATGAAATATAGCGGTATCACTTAAAACCAAGTGACCATTCCCAAAACCAGGAGGAATCAAAACTTGTTCTCTATTGACATCGGAAAGTTCAAAAGATTCCCATTCCAGGAATTGTCTAGAATCCTTATTACAATCAACAACTACCAAGTAAAACCGTCCAAAAAGACACGAAATCAATTTCCATGTAGTTGAATCACCATGGATGCCTCTTAAAACGTTTTTCTTCGATGT
>MDTE01019846.1_pt1 | contig 15047 bp, 15 predicted proteins | sample 811231 | NCBI WGS metagenome assembly MDTE01 (sample SAMN05326651, study PRJNA326480) | marine metagenome | isolation source: seawater | place: Indian Ocean: Red Sea | collected 2010 | reverse complement strand
TGTTCAAAGGTAAGGCTTGTGTTTTCTACTAACCAGACTGCCGTAGATTTTGGCATTAGTGGGCTACTCATTATTCCTCCTTATTTTTTATTTAGTAATATAATTTTACCAATATGTTTACTACTTTCCATCAGTTTATGAGCTTTAACAGCTTCATTCAATTTAAAAGTTTTATAAATGATAGGTTTTATAGTTTTTTTTTCAAATAAAGGCCAACAAAAATTTTTAACATGTTTTGCTATTTTACTTTTCTCAGAAATTGTTCTAGGCCTTAAAGTTGATCCAGTAATAAGAATTCTTTTCTTTAAAACTAGAGATAAGTCTAAATTCACCTCATTTCCTGATAAAAAAGCGATACTAATAAACTTTCCTTTATCGTTTAAAAGCTGTAAGTTTTTTGAGAAATAACTTTTGCCTATCATATCTAATATGATATCGACTCCTTTTTTTTTAGTATAAGCTAATATTTTTTTAAAAAAATCTTCTTTTTTGTAAATAATAGTTAAGTCTGCACCCAAGCTGTTACAAAATTCAGCTTTTTTTTTATCTCCCACAGTAGTTATAACTTTACATTTGATTGCTTTAGCAAGTTGTATTGCTGTAGTCCCAATTCCACTAGAGCCACCATGCACCAGTAAAGTTTGATTTTTTTTTATTTTTCCAATATCAAATAATTTAGTCCAAACTGTAAAATATGTTTCTGGGATTCCAGCTGCCTCTATGTAGCTAAACCCTCTAGGTAAAGGAAGTATATGGTTTTCATGAGCTTTGCAATATTCTGCATATCCTCCACCATGTACTAATCCACAAACTTTATCGTTAATTTTAAAATTCTTAACTTTCTTTCCTATTTGAACTATTTTTCCAGAAACTTCTAATCCTGGTATTAATGATGCGTCAGGAGGAGGTGCATAAAGACCTAATCTCTGTAAAATATCAGGTCTATTTACTCCACTAGCATTTACATGTATTAAAACCTCTTTATCAGAAATAGAAGGAGTTTTTTCATTTACATAAACTAAATTTTTAGCTGAGCCATATTCTTTAATTTTTATACATTTCATGGTTTTTGGAATATTCATAATAATACTTAAATATTTTTACTAAATATAATATAATACTATATATGGATGAAATAGAAATCATTTCTGAAAAAGAAGTAAAAAAAACAATAGAAAATTTTTCTATAGAAGAACTTGATGATTATAAAAAAAAACTTTTAAATTATATTTCCTTAGTAGAAGTTGAAATTAATAAAAAGTTAAAGCAAAAAAAAGAGGCTGAAAAATTTTTCAACTAAATGATATGAAAAAAAAAAATCTTAAATTGTTCAATTTTAATACACTAAGTCTTCATTCAGGACAAAATTTAGATAAAGACTTTTCTTCTAGAGCACTTCCTATATATCAAACTACCTCCTATGTTTTTAAAAATGCAAAGGAAGCAAGTTCAATTTTTAATCTAGAGCAAGATGGTTATTTGTATTCAAGAATATCTAATCCTACAGTGAGTGCATTGGAGGAAAGACTAGCTGCTTTAGAAAAAGGAATTGGTGCAATTTGCACTTCGAGTGGACAAGCTGCATTGCATTTAACAATTGCTACTTTGTTAAATTCTGGAGACCATATTATATCATCAAATAGGATTTATGGAGGAAGCAGAAACTTATTAGGGCTGACGCTAAAAAGATTTGGGATTGATACTACTTTTGTTGATCCAAATAACTTTGCTCAAATAAAAAAAAATATTAAAAAAAAGACAAAATTATTTTTTGCTGAAAGTTTAGGAAATCCAGGTTTAGAGGTTTTGGATATAGAGAAAATATCTAAGATTACAACCGAGGCTGATATTCCTTTTCTGGTAGACAATACAATTCCTACGCCTTATTTATGCAATCCTTTTGATTATGGTGCCAACTTAGTTATGCATTCTATGACGAAGTTCATAGGAGGGCATGGAATAGCTATTGGAGGAGTTATTATTGATAGCGGAAGTTTTGATTGGAACAAAACTTCAAAATTTACCAACCTAACAAAACCATATCTTGGATATCATAATCTTAACTTTTACGATGAATTTGGGCCAGGAGCATTTCTAAGCAGAGCAAGAGCAGAAGGATTAAGAGATTTTGGAGCAGCATTATCTCCCCAAAATGCTTTTTATATAATGCTAGGAGTAGAAACTATAGGACCACGTATGATGAAGCATGTTTCAAATGCTGAGTATATTGCTTCTTTTTTAGTGGGTAAAGATGAAGTTAGTTGGGTAAGTCATCCTAGTTTAAAGTCACATAAAGGTCATAAACTTGCTGCTAAATTAATGCCTAAAGGAGCAGGGGCAATAATCTCATTTGGTTTAAGAGGAGGCAAGAAAAGCGCTGTGAAATTTATTGAAAGCCTCAAAATTTTTTCTCATCTAGCAAATATAGGAGATGCAAAATCATTAGTCATACATCCTGCAAGTACCACTCACGCACAACTTACTAAAACTGAACTTAATAATGTAGGAATTACTGAAGATCTAATCAGAATATCAGTGGGCATAGAAGACTTAGATGACTTGATTAAAGATATAAATAGTGCTTTATCAAAAGTTTTTAAATAAATAAAATGCCTACTATTAGTGATAAATATAATTATAAAAATTTCAGTGACAAAAGTCCTTTAGTAGTTTTTGTTCATGGAGCAGGATGTGATTCCACATTTTGGTCTTTGCTTAATCGTTACTATTTCTTTAAGGGATACTCTACTTTAGCTATAAACTTACCCGGTCATGGGAATAATAAGGAAAAAAAGTTATCCTCTATCGAGGAGATGGCACACTACACAGGAAAAATAGTAAAAAAATATTCTTCAAAAAAAAATATTTTAGTTGGCCATAGTATGGGAAGCTTGATTTGTTTAAGCATGGTAATGAATAACCTATGTGATGCTTACAAAACAGTTTTAATAGGAGTTTCTCTTCCTATGTTAGTAAGTAATTCATTGCTTAATATGAGTAAAAAAAACACCGATGATGCGATATCAAATATGATAAATTGGTCTTTGCCTACTGAGTCAAAATTAAGAGGAAGTCATTTAATAGGTATCAGCTTGCCAAATTTTATAAATTCTTTAATGAGTAAAAATCAAAAAAATTTATACTTTGATCTTAATGCTTGTAATAAATTTATTGTGGATAAGGATGATTTAAAAAGAATTGAAAGCTCTTTTTTAATCATTTCAGGAAAGCTAGATAAAATGACACTTCCTAAAAGTAGTAGCTTTCTTAACAGCAAATTAAAAAAATCATATTTGGAAATAATCGATGATTGCGGACACTTTCATATACATGAAAGGTCTGATAAAGTAAGATGGTTAATAGATAAGTATATTGAAAGTTAAATCTAACTATAAATATCTTGAAAGAATAGATACTAGGTTTGGAGATAACGATATTTTTGGTCATATAAATAATGTTATATACTACTCCTTATTTGATTCTGTTATAAACAGATTTTTAATTACTAATTGTCAGTATGATCCATTTAACTCAGATGTTATTGCTATTTCTCCAGAAACCAGGTGTAAATTTAGAAAGTCATTGAAATATCCTGACAAAGTTGAGGCAGGCTTATCAACATTTAAAATAGGCAATACCAGCATTATTTATGATATTTCACTCTTTAAATTAGGAGAAGATATAGCTTGTGCAGAAGGATATTTTGTTCATGTCTTTGTGAGAAGAAAGAATATGAGTCAGAAAGTAAAAATACCTTTAAAAATTAAGGAACAGCTTGAAAAGATAACTGTTAAACTTTAAAGTTACCAAATTTTTTCTTAAATCTTGCTACTTGGCCTGCATTTTCTCTAAGTTGTGTTCCTCCTCCAGTCCAGGCAGGATGAGATGAAGGGTCAACATCTAATTTTAATGTTTCTCCCGGTTTACCCAAGGTTGATCTTGTAGTAAACTCAGTACCATCTGTCATTACAACTTTTATTTCATGATAATCTGGGTGTATACTTTTTTTCATATTATTATATTTTAAAAATAATGTTATATCCTATTAAGAAATCATTTGCAATACATGAAATACAAAGAGATGACCATACTCTATACATTGAAGAATATGGTAATAAAAGTGGCAGGCCTATCATTTTTTTACATGGTGGACCTGGGAGTGGCTGTGCGGAATGGCAAAAAAGCTTATTTGATAGTAGAGTTTACAGAGTAATTTTTTTAGATCAAAGAGGTGCTGGAAAATCATCTCCTAAAAGATTGCTAAAAAATAATACTCTAATTCACTTAATAGAAGATCTAGAATACATTAGAATTTTTTTAAAAATAAAAGAATGGTTTGTAGTTGGAGGTTCATGGGGTTCTACCTTAGCAATTGCTTATGGTGAAAAACACCCAGAATACGTTAAGGGAATGGTTCTAAGGTCGTTATTTTTAGGTACAGATGATGAGATAGAATGGGCTTTTAGAAAAGGACCTTTAATATTTAAGCCTTCTTTAATCATAGAATTAAATAAAATTTTAGGAAATAAATATGATCAGAGCCCTATAAAAAAATTAGGCAATATGTTAACTAGCAACAACTTAAAGGAAGTTTGCATAGCAGCTGAACTATGGCAAGAATATGAAAAAAACCTATCTTCTATAGCTATTAAAAATCATGATTTTGATAGTATTTTAGAAAAAAAAATAAAACCAAAGGAAAGATTGAAAACACTTCCTAACACACCTTTTTTAGAAAATCACTACATTAATAATAATTTTTTTTTGGAAAAAAAAGAACTATCAAATAAGAAAAGTATTTTAAAAAATATTCCAATATCAATTATTCAGGGTGAGTATGATTTGCTTTGTCCTCCAATAAATTCATTATTATTTAGTAAAGGACTCCCAAAAGCTAAAGTAATTAAAGCTTATGGAGCTGGTCATTATATTAGTGATCCTGGAGTAAAAGATTTAATGAAACAAGAAATAGATGGTCTACAGAATTTATAAAAAAAAAAGCTATTTTATTAAAATTTTAATTTTAATAAATATTATATTTTTACTATACATTTCTTATAGTAATGCAGAAAAACTTAATAAAGCAAAAGATATAGAAAAAAATAGTTTCAATGAAGAAACTCTAATGAGAGTATTAAGGAGCGCAGGTTTAAATGAAAAAGATTCTTATTTAGCAACAAAATCATTTAAATTAGCTTATCCACCAGAAGTGTTAACGGAGTCAAGTTATCTAATATTACCGTTTGCGGAGAGAAAATTTAATAGCTTTGCAATTAATATAGACGGTATAGATGCAGTGTTGATAGCAAAAGTAGGAGATAATTTTAGAACTTTTATAACTTCTACACAATACGCTCAAAAAGTCGTAGAGAATGGTTTAGACTATTTTATTGAAAATGAAAATCTATTAGAAATAGAAAACCACATAGGGGAACAAGTTAAAAATAATACTAATTTCATAGAGGAAGACATTATTTTTAACAAACGAGATACTCTTCTTGGGTTTTTATATGTACCAGGATCTAAAAGAAAAGAAATAAGTAGTGCGATAAAGTCCTTCGCTACTCAATTGAATCCCTCCAAAATAACATTAGGAACAAAAGGAAAAATAATACGAACAAATACAGGGAAGTTAATAGGTTTTTATTTAAAAAGTTCTAAAAATAAATCTATATTAACTTATCTAAGTTCTACGGGTTATGAAAGTGTAATAGCTCAAAGTAAAAATGCTGAGGATATTATTAAAAACAATATAGAATCTTATGTGCAGAAGGATAAAAAATTTAATAGTACAAGAATTAGTCTTCTGAACTCACCTCAATTAAAGAAAAAAAAAATAAAAATTACTAAAGGGAATAATCTATTCAATGTATTAATAAATGAGAAAATTGACTCAAAAAAAATAGGAAATTTACTTTATAGTCTACAGAAAATATATAGCCCTAAAAAAATAAGACCAGAGCAAGAAATAATACTTGCCTATGATAAAAATAACTTCTTTGGATTATCGATAGGAATAAATGAATTAGTAGAAATACAAGTAATAAAAACCATATCTGGTTTTAAAGAATATATTTTTAAAAAACCTATTAAAAAAATATTTTTATTAAAAGATATTAATATTCAAAATAGTCTTTATGAAGACTCCTTGGCAGTTGGTCTTCCTCAGGAAGTTTTAATAGATATGGTTCGATTGTTCAGTTATTCTATTGATTTTCAGAGAGATATTAGAAGAGAAAATTTATTCACTGTATACTATGAATTTCTATTAAATTATAAGGGAGAAGAATTAATGCCCGGAAATATAATTTATGCAAATGCAAATCTAGACTCTAACAATTTAGATATATTTAGGTATGATGCTTTGCAGGGAGATCATAAATATTTTAATAGTGAAGGAGAAAGTATAAGAAAGACACTAATGAAAACCCCTATAGATGGAGCGAGATTATCTTCTAGGTTTGGAAAAAGAAGACACCCTGTATTAGGGTTTACTAAAATGCATAAAGGAGTTGATTTTGCTGCTAAAAAAGGTACTCCAATTTATGCAGCAGGAGACGGAGTAATTGAAAGAGCAAATGTTTATGGAGGATATGGTAAATATATAAGAATAAAGCATAATTCTCAGTACAAAACAGCGTATGCTCATTTATACAAATTTGCTAGAAGTATTAAAAAAGGAAAAAGTGTTAAACAAGGACAAATTATAGGTTATGTGGGATCAACTGGAAGGTCTACTGGGCCGCATCTGCATTATGAAATATTATTTAATAACAAACAGATTAATCCTCAAAAGCTTAAGTTGCCAGAAGGAAGAAAATTAAAAGGAGAAGAGTTGGAAGAATTTATTAAAATAAAAGAAAGTATTTTACAGCAAGTGGAAAACAATTAATCAATAAACTTATAATGTAATAAATCTTTATTAATATCTAAAAAAATTTTGCATTCATTTTTGATATTATTTTTAATAATTTCATCGGCAATAAAAGTACCAATTTTTTTCTCTATAAGTCTTTTTAGAGGTCTAGCCCCATATTCTGAATTATAACCATTTAATAGGAGGTAAGAAGTAATATTGGAGGAAAAATCAATATATATTTTTTTTTCCTGTAAACGAGCTTTAAATTCAAATAACTCTTTTCTTATAATTTGTTGTAGATTTTTTTCTGTAAGGTTGTTAAATACTATTATTTCATCTAATCTGTTCAAAAATTCAGGTCTAAGTTTTTTTTTAACTAATTCAAAAGCTTTATCTTTCTCTCCATTTAATAGAAATGAGCTTCCTAGATTAGAGGTAAGTATAATAATAGTATTTTTAAAATCTGAAAACTTTCCTTTGCTATCTACTAATCTACCTTCATCGAGAATTTGAAGAAAAATATTAAAAATTTCTGGATGAGCTTTCTCTATCTCATCAAACAATATTACTTTAAAAGGTTTCTCTCTCACTTCTTTGGTAAGTCTTCCACCATCATCAAAACCTACATAACCAGGTGGAGAACCTATTAGTTTTGATATTGCATGTTTTTCAGAAAACTCAGACATGTCAATTGTTAGTAGTTCCTTTTCATTATTAAATAAATGTTTTGCTAATGTTTTTGCTATTTCTGTTTTTCCTACGCCAGTAGGCCCTAAAAATAAAAATGATCCAATTGGTTTCCTAGGGTTATTTATACCAGTGCGTGATCTTTTTATAACAGAAGCAATGGCATTTATTGCTGTATCTTGTCCAATAATATTTTTTCTTAAAATCTTATCTAAGTTTAAAAGAGAGGATTTTTCTGTTTCTAATATTTTAGAGGTAGGAATTCCTGTCCAGTTTGATAGGACAGTAGCTATATCATCATCTGTTACTTTTTTATTCTCTAAAATTACTTTATTATTATTTTCAATTTTTTTTATATTTTCTTCTATTTCAGGTATTACAAGATGTGCTAGTTTTCCAGCTAAATTTAAGTTTCCTTTCCGTTCTGCAGACTTAAGTTCTATTTTTTTATTTTCTAAATCTTCCTTTAATAAATTTAGATTATGAATTTTTTCTTCATAAGACTTCCATTCTTTTAAAATTATGTCTAAGCTACTATTTAATTCCTTATTATCATTTTCAAGCGTTTGAATTCTGTCGTTTGAATTATCTTTTTCACTTTTTAATGATTCAATTTCCATTTTATTTTTTATAATTTGATTTTCAATTTTCTCTGCATTTACTGGCTTAGACTTTAATTCTATTTTACGTTTGCTTGCCGCTTCATCTATTAAATCAATGGCTTTATCTGGTAGTTTCCTTGTTGCAATATATCTATTAGATAAGTTTGCTGCTGAGACAATCGCCTTATCGGAAATGCTTATACCATGATGAAGTTCATATTTCTCTTTTAATCCTCTTAGAATTGATATTGTATCATTTACTGTAGGTTCATTTATAAAAATAGGTTGAAATCTTCTGGTAAGAGCAGCATCTTTTTCGAAATACTTTCTATATTCGTCCAAGGTTGTAGCGCCTATACACTGAAGATTTCCTTTTGCTAATGCAGGCTTTATAATATTTGCCACATCAAGAGAGCCTTCGTTTGCTCCAGTTCCTATGATAGTATGAATTTCATCTATAAATAAAATTATATTTCCTACATCATTAATTTCAGATAAAAGATTTTTTAGTCTTTCTTCAAATTCCCCTCTGAATTTTGCTCCTGCTAACATTGAAGACAAATCTAAAGATAATAGTTTTGAGTTTTTTAGGTTCTCGGGTACTTGGTTCTCTATAATTTTAATACCTATTCCTTCTGCAATGGCAGTTTTTCCTACTCCTGGTTCTCCTATCAAAATAGGATTGTTTTTTGTTCTTCTAGAAATAATTTGTATTGTTCTTTTAATTTCTTCTTCTCTTCCTATTATAGGATCAATCTTATTATTAAAAGCAAATGAGGTAATATCTGCAGTATATTTTTTAATAAATTCTAGCTCACTATTTTGCTCTTCTTTTTTTGACTTTAAAAAAGAAAAAAGTTTCTCATAATTTAGACCATGCTTTTCTAGTAGTAATTTAGATTGAGGAGAAATATCAGAGGTTAATACTAGAAGAATAGTATTACAATTAATTTTTTTATAATCTAATTTCCTCGCCTCATTTTGAGCTTGTTCCATTAACAGTATTATATTTCCTTGTATCAAGGTTTCTTCATTGTTAATTTTTTTTTTAGAGGTATTTGAATATTTTTTAGATTCTAAATATAAGGAATCTTCACTAACTGAAAAGTGTGCTAGTGTTAATTTTATATCAGAGTCTGTCTTTATCATAACTTCTAATATATTTAAGGGTGTTAAGTATGCATAATTATTTTCTGATGCATAACTGAACGCTGTATTAAAAATTAATGTAGATTTTTTATCAAAATTTTCTAAATTCATATTTCCCTATGAATTAGATATGGTTGTTATTAACTTACAACACAAGAGTAAAAATTTAATTTTCTATTTTTTTTTCTTTAATAGCGTTGCTCATTCTCAAGTAATGTTCAGCATGTTGCATGTAGTTTTCAGCTGCTATTCTGTCTCCAGCTGAGGTGGCATCTCTAGCTAGAAGCTCATATTTTCCCATTATTTCTAACGGCTTTCCTTTTGGCTTACTTTCACCTTTAATTCTAAATCCGTTGTTATTTAACGACGAATGCTTTTTTAAAGGTTTACTTCTATTTCTCTTATATGAGTTATTTTTCTTCATAAATTGTAGCCTATTTTATATTTTTCCTAATATGCATCTGGGTAAATTACAATAATCATTAAATACCTGCACTTTTGTAAACCCATGTCCTTTCATCATATCAGTAACTTGCGTTGCCTGATCATACCCTATCTCAAATAATACAAATAAATTTTTACATCCTATTTTTTTTATGCTGTTTAAAATTTTTCTGTAAGCAGCTAAGCCATCATGACCTCCATCTAAAGAAATAAGAGGATCATATTTTTTTACTTCATCATCTAATAAATCTATTTCTGACCTCTTGATGTAAGGAGGATTAGAAATTAAAATATCAAAATTAAGATTTTTAAAACAACTTAACCAATCACAGCATATATATTGCATTTGATTATCTGTATAATTTAATATAGCATTTTTTTTTGCTATGTAAATGGCTTCTTTACTTATATCCGTAACTACTGATTTTGCTGATTTAAAATGTTTTAATAAAGAAATTGATAGAGCTCCTGTTCCGGTTCCTAACTCCAAAATATTTCTTATGGTAATCTTTTGCTGCACTAACACATCAATTAAGACTTCACTATCAATTCTAGGAGAGAAAGTGTGTTCATTAATAATTAGTTTGATATCTCTAAAGTAAGTCTTTTGAAAAATTCTTGATAGAGGCTTTTTATTTTTTCTATCATCAAAAATTTTTTCTAATTGAAGAATTTGTTTTTTTTTAATTACAAGATTTTTTTTAAAAACCTGATCTTCTAAGCTTATACCTAAATGTTCTTGTAAAATATATCTTATTTCTTGTAGAGTATTTTCAGCTCCATAGTTAGTAAATTTTTTTAATTTATATTCAATATACTGACTTATTTTCATATTAAATCTTTTAACTTTTCTTCGGTTTCAGCCTCTTTTAAAGGATCAATAACCTCATTTAAAGAATTGCCTGATATAACATCCTCTAACTTGTATAGTGTAAGGTTTATTCTGTGATCAGTAATTCTTCCTTGAGGGTAGTTATAAGATCTAATCTTTTCTGACCTATCACCACTACCTACTAAAGATTTTCTTTTACTAGCTAGTGCTTCTTCTTTTTCTTTTTTTTGTTTTTCATAAATTCTAGATGTAAGAATTTTCATTGCCTTAGCTTTATTCTTGTGTTGACTTTTTTCATCTTGACAACTTGCTACTGTATTTGTGGGGATATGAGTAATTCTTACTGCACTATCTGTAGTATTTACATGCTGCCCGCCTGCTCCTTGAGATCTAAAAGTATCTATTCTGAGGTCTTTTTGATCAATTTCTACATCTACTTCTTCAACCATGGGTAAAACCGCAACGGTTGAAGCAGAGGTATGAATCCTACCTTGAGTTTCTGTTTGTGGCACTCTTTGAACTCTATGCACACCAGACTCATATTTTAAAGCAGAAAAAACATTTTTACCTGTAAAAGATAAGATTGCTTCCTTGCAACCTCCAATATTAGTCTCTTGAAAACTAAGTATTTCATAATTCCATTTATTTATTTCTGCATACTTTTGATACATTCTGAGAAGAACCATAGAAAATAATGCCGCCTCATCTCCACCTGTGCCTGCTCTTATTTCAACAATTGCATTTCTCTCATCATCTTTGTCTTTTGGTATTAAAAGTTTTTTTAAATTATTATTTTCAATTTCAAGATTAGTTTTTAGACTTTCTATATCTTCTTTAGCTAGCTCTTGTAATTCTATATCTTGTTCTTCATTTAGCAGGTCTTTTGTATTAGATAAGTTCTCTTCTATTTTTTTCACTTCATTTTTTTTTATAATGATTTGTTCTAATGAAGAAAACTTTTTACTTAGTTCAATTCTTTCTTCATTAGTAATATTTGGAGAAGACAATTTTTTTTGTATATCATCAAAAGTCTCAGAAATTTTCTTAAGCTTGCTTTGTAAATTTTTATTCATTTTTAATTATTTCAAATAATTGTTCTTCACCTAGGGAAGATTGTTCACCAGTTTCTAAATTTTTATAGCTAGGTTTAGATTTTTTAAATTCTTCTTCTCCAACTATTATTACTTTTTTTACATTAATTTTGTTTGCATATTTTAAAGATTTTTTGAGGTTAAAGTGATCAATAATTTGGTTTTTTATATTATTAGAATATAGTTTATTGGAAATATTTATGATGTAATTCATAAATTTCATATCTGTTGGTATTAATAATATTGGTGAAGAATTTTTAGATTGATGAAAAATTAAATTATCTAATCTTTCAATTCCAGCAGCCCATCCAACGCCGGGTATTTCTCCTCCTCCTAGTTCTTTAATTAGCCTATCATACCGTCCTCCAGCTAAAACTGCAAATTTATCATTTTTTTTTAAAGTAAATTCAAATGTTGTGTCGCTATAATAATCTAGACCTCTAACTAAAAAGGGGTCTACTACAAAATCAATACCCATACTAGTAAGAATGCTTTTTACATTTTCAAAAAATTTTAATTCATCTTGGCTAAGAAAATTAAAAATAATAGGAGCTTTTTTAAGTAATTCTTTATCTTCAGATTCTTTTGAATCTAAAATTCTTAAAGGGTTTCTATCTAGTCTTTTTAAACTATCAGATGATAAGTTTTTCTTATTTTTACTGAAGTAGCTTCTTATTTCTTTAATGAAGTTATTTCTACTATCAATTTTTCCGATAGTGTTTATTTTAAGTTGTATATTTTCTAATATATTTAATTTCTTTAAAAAATAATACGCAACTCTAATCACTTCACAATCTTCAAAATAACTACCTTTTCCAAAAAACTCTAACCCTACTTGATGAAATTGTCGCAATCTTCCTTGCTGGGGTCTCTCATATCTAAACATAGGTCCATAGTAAAAATACCTTTGAGGAAGGTTTTGCGTGAAACCATTAGTTATTAATGCTCTTGCTATGCCAGCAGTACCTTCAGGTCTTAATGTTAAACTTTCATTACTTTTATCTAAAAATGAATACATTTCCTTCATAACAACATCTGAAGAGTCTCCTAGTGTTCTTAGAAAAACGTTACTATGTTCCATTAATGGAGTTTGCATAGGGGTAAAGTTAAATAATGACGCTACTTTAATAAAATTATCTAGGATATGTTTTTTCTTGTAAAAAGAAGATCCATAAATATCATGCATACCTCTTACTGTAGAAATATTCTTATTTTTCATTTTTTAATTTTTCTTCAATTAGTTTTGAAATTACTTTTGTTAGATCTTGATTTTTACTAATAAAGCTTTTTTCCCCATTTAAATAAATTTGATGGTTATTTTTTCCGCCACCAGTTACCCCTATATCTACATGTTTAGCTTCTCCTGGTCCATTAACAATACAGCCCAAGATAGAAATACTAATAGGCTGCTTTATTCCTGAATATTTACTTTCTATTTTTTTTACTGTTTCTATTACATCAAATTGTTGTCTAGCACATGATGGGCAAGAAATAATAGTTAATCCTGACTTTCGAATACCTAATGCTTTTAAAATATCAATTCCTACTCTAACTTCATTTATAGGATCATCAGATAAGGATACTCTTATGGTATCTCCTATACCTTGGTTAAGTAGGCTTCCTATCCCTATTGATGATTTTATTGTCCCTGTTATAAGACTTCCAGCCTCTGTTACTCCTAAATGCAAAGGATAATTAGTTTTCATTGCCAATAGTTTATAGGAATTGATTGCTAATTGGACATTTGATGCTTTTACGCTAACCTTAGTATTATAAAAGTTTAAGTTTTCTAAAATTTTAATATGTGTTAAAGCGCTTTCTAGCATAGCTTCAGGAGTAGCTCTGTAGTATTTTTCAATTAACTCTTTTTCTAATGAGCCAGCATTAACACCAATTCTTATAGCACAATTATTTTTTTTTGCTGCATCTACTACATCTTTGATTTTTTCAAGTTTGCCAATATTTCCTGGGTTTATTCTTAAGCATGAGGCTCCTGCCTCAGCTGCTTCTATTGCTCTTTGACTATGAAAATGAATATCCGCTATTATTGGCACTTTTGTTTTTTGTACTATATATTTTAAGGCTTTTGTTGACTCTTTATCTGGACAAGATACTCTTATTAAATCAGCTCCAGCAGTTTCTAGAGCATTTATCTGCTTAAGTGTGGCCTCTAAATTACTGGTTTCAGTATTTGTCATAGATTGAACCGTTATAGGCGCATCACTTCCTACTCTTACATTCCCTACAGTTACTTGTCTAGTCTTTCTTCTTTTTAATTTACTGTTAAAGTATTCCATAAAAATATTATTGCAAAAGTTTCTTCAATTCAAAAAGCTCATAGTATGTATTTTTATTCCAAAATAAAAATAATACACCCATTAGTATTAAAGATATTAAAATGATAAGTGAGCCAAATTTATTACTATTTTCCTTTCTATTATCTAAAGAAACACGAGACTTTTTTATATCTAGAGAGTTATTAATAAATAAATTTTCTATATCACATTCATTAATTAATCCAAGATCTTTCATATAAGTTTTTAAAAAACCTTTTAAATAAGAGTTTTTTTCAAAATCATTTTTTGAATACGAACCATTTTCTATATTTTTTAAAATATTTTTTTTTATTATTAGCTTAGATGAAATAGACTCTATTCTTTCTCCAGTCTCTCTTCTTTTCTTTTGTAAATATGTTCCGAGTTCAAAAAAATTTTGAAATATTTTTTTTTCTTGTGACATAATTATTTATTGACTTTGTCTAACTTAAATCCATCATGAAGAGTTCTTATAGCCAGTTCCTTGTATTTATCATCAATAAGGATGCTAATTTTTATTTCTGAAGTACTGATTACGTGAATATTTATATTATATTTTGCTAATTGAGAAAACATAGTATTTGCAATACCAGCATTAGTTTTCATTCCTAAGCCAACAACTGATACTTTACATATATTTTTATTAATAATTACCTCTTTATAAGACAGCTTTTTTTTTATTTTTGACATAATAGCTTTGGTCTTAGTAGCGTCATTTTTTGAAACAGTATAACCATAAGTAACTTTTTCGTCTTTCAAAGACGCTGACTGTACTATCATATCTACATTAATATTTTCTGAAGCAAGTGCATTAAATATAAGAGCAGATACACCAGGTTCATTTTTTACTTCTACTAGAGTAACTAACGCCTCATTGTTACTGTGTGCTATTCCTCTTATAATTTGATTTTCAAAATTTTTTGTTTCTTTTACTAGCATAGTCCCTTTCTTTCCTGTAAAACTTGATAAAACTTGCAACTTTACGTCGTATTGTAATGCAAGTTGGACAGATCTTGTATGCAAAACTTTAGCACCTAATGATGATAATTCCAACATTTCTTCAAAGTT
>MDTE01082679.1_pt1 | contig 15049 bp, 14 predicted proteins | sample 811231 | NCBI WGS metagenome assembly MDTE01 (sample SAMN05326651, study PRJNA326480) | marine metagenome | isolation source: seawater | place: Indian Ocean: Red Sea | collected 2010 | reverse complement strand
TGTAAAACTTACTACAAACGTTTTTCGTGATATCAATATTGCATTTGTAAATGAATTATCTTTATTATTTGAAAAACTAGGGATTGATACATACACCGTGATTGAAGCTGCCAAAAGGAAATATAATTTTCAACCACATTTTCCTGGTCCTGGTGTTGGTGGACCATGTTTACCTGTAAACTCATATCAATACCTCAATTCATCTCATAAAATTAATCCAGAATTTTTGAAGATAGTAAAAGATGCAAGAAAAATTAATGAAAGTATGCCGAATCATGTAATTGATTTACTCTCTAATGCATTTTCCGAATTAAAATTATCATTAGAAAACTCCACGATTGCGTTATTAGGTGTCTCCTACAAACCAAATGTTCATGATGTTCAGATTGCACCCTCAGAAGAAATTTTGAAAATTCTCAAACAAAAAAATATTAAATTCAAAATATTTGATCCTTATTTTATCTCTGAAGAGGTTTTTGGACATAAAACTCAATCATCATTGTCTGATTGTTTATCTGATTGTAATGCAGCAATAATCATCACTGGTCATAAAGAATTTGAAAATATTGACATGAACATTTTCTCTCAAAATCTTAAAAACTCAATTCTTATTGATTGTACAGGAAAGATCAATCCAGAAAAAGCCAAGAATGTAGGTTTAATCTTTAAGGGTATTGGACGTGGTAATGATAACCAAAATTGATAATAAACAAAAAGAAACAATTCAACAAATCCTAACATTACGTTATTCGAAAAATTGGGATAATCTTAATTCCATTATAATGCCAAAAGATCTAGAAGAAGATATTTCAATAACTAACCATGAAGAATTTATAGAAAATTCAATTAGAAAAAGTATTAGAGAACAAATTGATACTAATCAAAAAAATGTTGGCATTGCACTTAGTTCTGGAATTGATTCTACATTAGTTTTAGCATTATTACGAAAAGAATTTCCAACAATTGAGATTGAATCTATATCTGTAAAATTTTCTAATAGTACTGATGAAACTTCTGCATCAAAAAAAATATCTGATAAATTTGAAACTAATCACCATGTATTGGAAATTGAAAATTTCCTAGAAGATTTACCTGCAGCAATTTCTATCATTAAAAAACCATTTTGGGATATCCATTGGTATTACTTGACTAAAGAAATGAAAAATTTCTCAAATATATTCATGTCTGGAGATGGTGGTGATGAATTGTTTGGAGGATATACATTCCGATATAAGAAATTCTTAGAGATTACCGATGAAAAATCAAGTGTAAAAAATAAAATAATTGCTTATCTAAATTGTCATGAAAGAGATTGGGTTCCAGATCAAGAACTAATCTTTGGAAAAGAAAATTCTTTTTCTTGGGATATGATCTATAAAATTTTAATCCCTTACTTTGATAACGCACTTCCTAGATTACAACAAGTGTTTTTAGCAGACTATAATGGAAAATTAATTCATAACATGCAACCATTATATCAGTTGATTCAAGATCATTTTAAAATAAAAAATATTGCTCCGATACAAAATAAGAATTTACTTGAATATTCTCTTAAAATCCCTGTCAATTTAAAATATAATATGAAATATAATTCTGGAAAGATACTCTTACAATCAGTTTTAGAAAAATTTGGCGTAAAAAATCTTTTATCAGAAAAGAAACAAGGTTTTTCTGTTAATACGATTAATCTTTGGCAATCATATGGGATGAAATTATTTGATTACTATTTTGATAAATCTCAAGTAATTGAGTCTGGATTAATTAACTCTGATTGGTTAGATTCTCATATATCAAAGGATAATCTTAATGTACGTTATGTAAACAAATTCTTGGGCTTATTAGCCTTGGAAATATGGTATAGGCTATTTATTTCAAAAGAAATGAAACATTCTGAAAAATTACTTATCTGAATAATTTTCCATTAACTCAACAAATTGTTTTGTGATTATATCCCAACTAAATTTTTTTGAAACAAATTCTTTACCTTTATTTCCCATTTTTGTTCTATTTACATTGTCATCAAACAACAAATTGATTTTATCAATTAAATCATCTGCATTACCTTCCGCAACTAAATATCCTGTTTCTTTATCTTTCATTAATTCTGGAATTCCACCCACGTTTGTGGCTATAACTGGTTTCTCCATCAATTGAGCTTCTTGTAATGTTAATGGTGACATATCTAAACCGCTAATTAATGCATAAATATCAATTTCAGTAAGAAATTGTCTTACCTTTCCTGGATATTCTAATTTACCTAACCATTGAAAATTTTTGTATTTTTCTAAAACAGGTAAAATTTTATCTTTGTAAGGTCCATCGCCTACCCAATAAAACATTACATTTGGAAATCTTTCCAACACCTTTGGCAGAATAAGTAATTCTTTTGTTTTACCCCAAATTGTTGATGATTGAAGAATACCCACACAAGGATGTTTTAATTTCATTCCTTCTTGTTTATACCACTTTGATGGATCAATACCTTGATACAAGACATGAGTTTTTGATTCTGGATGATGTTCTTTTACCACATTTTCCAAATAACCGCAAATTGGTAAAATGACTTTAGAATTTTTAAAGCATTCTTCTGCAATGTTATCTTTTAGTTTAATGAATAAGCGCTTTGGTGGTGATTTGTATAATGTTTGTTTTGCCATTTCTGTCTCAGTCCAAAAATCTCCTCTTAAATGAACAAAAACTGGAATTCCTGTTTTGATTGATTCTAGCGCAAAATTTGTTTGACGATCTACAAAAATGAAATCAGGTCTGAATTCATTTATCAATTGCGTAAGTTTATTTTTATTTTCAAACCAATTAGAAATTTTCTTACTTGGAAATCCTGTGTATATCTCTGTATCTATGACGACTTTTGTTTCCACACCATTTTTCTTTAAATTATTCGCAAAATCTTCCAAATGAAAAAGCTTACTAGGTGAACCTCCAATTAACAGTCGCAATTATTCTTATTTTCTTGTTAACAATATTAAGATTATTTACAATTCATATTTTTTAGATATATTAGTCTAACAATTGTATCTTTATGTTGATATACTACATTTTTGAAAATATCATGTGGGTAATCATAAAGGATTTCGTGGTTGGTATTATCTAAGAATTGGTTGGACCACTTATTTTGCATTTATTTTTGCTGTAGTAAATACTTCTGTTGTAACCTACTATCTTGCAATTGAAAAAGCACCATTTCTACAAACCATATTTCCTAGTTTCATAGCTTATATTGGAATATTAAGTGCAATTGGACTACCAATTCTAATTGTAGCAGGCTATATCCATTTTCAAAGAAGTCATGCTTATGGTTCAGAAGCAGAAATTGCTACCGAAACTAATCCTTATTTCTATAAAGCTGCTCCTGGTTGGTCAAGACAAGTAATGTGGCCTGTATTTCTCAAAATCACTGAATTATTAATTAAAGTTTCAAATAATCAAAAACTCACAGAGGATGAGGAAAAAGAATTAAAAGAATTACAGAATAAAATCAAACTTCTGATGGAAGGAGAATCAATTGGTACGCCAAGAGAAGCATTTTCAGATGATTCAGACATATCTAGACCTTCTTAATTTCTAATTTCTAACAAACTTTTTCCAATATAATCTATTTACAAACAAGAATGAAAATAATCTAAAAAATATTCTTATTTTTGATGTGTTTCTAGAAATTGTATTACATGAATTAGCAAATTCTTCAAACAAACTATCCCATACTTCTGCGGTTTTTTTAGGATCAGTTATTTCTTTAACAAAATTGTGCTCATTTTTAGCCAACTCTTCTCTAAATTCTTTTGATGATACAATAGTGTCTATAATTTTTGCAATGGATTGGGGGTCATTTTTTGTAGGAACAAATGGTGAAGGAACTTTTTTTCCTTCAATAAGATAATCTGTATTTACATCATTAAATGCAATTATTGGTTTTTCATAATATGCTGATTCTCTTTCGATAGCACCCAAGTGTCCTGCTTTCATTTGACCTAAAATTGCATCTGATTTTGAGTATTCTTCAGCAAGTTTTTTTCTGTTCATAGTGTCAATGAATCTGATTTGTTTTGGTTTATCTCTTATAAGATCATTCATGAATTGAATTTCTTTTTCATTTCTAGTTTCAAACCACTTAACTTGTACAATTTCAAAATCTGTTTTACATAGAGGTAATGCATCTAAAATCACATCAAATCCTTTCTGTAGAGCAATTCTTTGTGGACTGAAAAATGTAAATTTTTTATTTTCCCAATTTTTCAACTTCGTACTATCATTAAAAATCTCTGTATCCACAAATGTTAAATCAATTCTTCTTGCATCCTTTCTAATTTTTTTTAAAAAATTAAAATTCTCAGAATAACCTGCTACACATACTACTGCATTCATGTAAACCGTTCTATAAAACCCTCTTTCAAAATAATTAAAATTCTGTTTTATTGGTGAATCAGAAGCATAGGGATCTTTAACATTTTTTTCAAATGGTGGTGTTCTAATATCATTTCCCACAAATAATATGATATAATTAAGATCGCATAAATATGCAATCCTTGCACCTGCAGGTGACAATGCTAAGCAAATATCAAATTCATTTTTTATTTTATTAATTTTTTTAATATTATTAATGACATTAATTGAATCAAAAAATTCAATATCATCTTTTTCATCCATTATTTTACTTGCAGTATTCCATGGAAAATTTACTAGATGAATTCTTGATTTAACAAATTTTTTCATTGTGGTGACATTATTTGCTAAATCTCCAATAGCTAATACTCTGATAGTCATTTTCTAAATAGGTGTAAATCTTGCTCTATAACCTATTGTAAATTTAATGAACTCTTTTTCTAAATTATTATGTTTTTTTGTATATACTCTTTTCACAATATCAAAAATTGAAGCATCCATAAACTCATTTTCTTCAATCTCATCACATTTTATTACTATTTCATTTTCTCCAAGAAAAATTTTTCTTTCATCATCATCGCACTTTAATTTTATATTTTTAATTCTTGAAAATTCTTCAGAGGTTTCTTTCATCAAATCATATTTTTCTTTAATTGATAAATCATGATATCCTTGAAAATCTCCATTAATAGAAATTTTTGTTGCAGGAATTCCTGCAACAATGCTATTATCCGGTATATCTTTTGTTATAACTGAATTTGTTAATGCAATTACTTTATCTCCAATTGTAACTCCTGGACTAATTGTTATTTGACCTACTCCCCAAAAATCATCTCCAATTTTTACTGCACCCGAAATTGATTCGTAATCTGGAATACCAATAGCAAGTTTACATCCTAACAACAATTCTCCATGAAATGCATGTGTCCAAATTTTAGAATCAGTTCCAATTCCACAGTTATTTCCAATCTCTAAATTATCCGTTGCATTGATAATGGAATTTTGTCCGATCCAAGCATTATGTCCGATTTTACATTTTTTATAACATTGTACTAATGTGTTATTCTGCAAAATCGAATAATCTCCCATTTGAAATTCACCTGATACATAAAATCTACAATTATTTTTTACTACGGAATAATCTCCAAACTGAATTCGGCCTTTCTTATTTTTTAATCCATCAAAAATGCAATCATTCTCGACAATTACATCCATTCCAATTTTTGGTGAAATGTTACTCATTAGTAATTTTTCATATTCTAAGTTTATAAGATATACTACATTTTTTGTTTAATGGAAATTAAAAAAACATGGAACAAACAGTATAAAAAAAACAACATTACTGCATTACAAGACAAAAATCTCTTTAAACTTGAAATTGATTCAATAAAACAAAATTTTAAAAAAAAAATATCTAAATTAAATGGAAAAAATATTAAAATTTTAGAAATAGGTTCTGGAACTGGTTATCTTGCATTACAATTAACAAAAATTTTAAAAAATGAAAATATTTTATATGAATACACGGGTATTGATTTTTCTCCAGAAGCAATCAGAAAATCAAAAAACCGAAAAATTTCTGATTGTTCCTTTTTTGAAATTGATTTTTTAAATTTCTTTAAGACTAATAAATTAAAATTCGATTTAATAATTTCACAACGATCAATCATGGCTATGATGAATAAAAATATACAAAAAGAATTACTTAATCAAATAAAATTAAATCTTAAAAAATCTGGATATGGAATATTTTCTGAATGTACAATACAATCATTAAAAAATCATCAAAAATTAAGACAAAAATTATCTATTAAACCTTATGAAAAAATATGGCATAGTACATACATTGATGAAAATATTTTAAAAAAAATTTTTAAAAGTTATGAAAAAATTGATTTTTCATCTTCATATTATTTGATTACAAGAATAATTTATCCTTATTTTACTAAACCAAAACATAATGCCCGAATACATGATTTTGCATCATCGTTGGAACAGTATGGTGATTATAGTTTAGTTAAATTATTTATTGTGAAGAATTAATGAATTCATAAATGCAAAGTAAATATAGAATTTTAATTACTGGTGCTACAGGATTATGCGGTAAAAATATTGTAGATCATTTTCAAAAAAATCCTAACTATGAAATTTTTTTAACATCTAGGAAATTTAACGATACACAAAATAAGATACAATGTGATCTTACAAAATTTTCTAATATCAAAAAACTTCCTCATAAAATTAATTGTATTATTCATTGTGCAGCAACAGTGGATGAGAAAGAACAAAATTTTGATATTATAAAGAATAATCTTTTGATAATGCATAATTTACTAGAATATGCTAATGATGTATCTCCAAATTGTATCATAAATCTATCTAGTATCTCAGTTTATGGTTATCCGGATAAAAAAAATATTGACGAAAAATTTCCTGTCACTAGTAGTAGTTACTATGCATATTCAAAAATAATTAATGAAATCATGTTAGAAAAATTTTCATCAAAAAAATCACGAATTGTCAATTTAAGATTAGGTTACGTTTTAGCAAAAACAATTCCTGAAAGATATATTGTTTCAAAATTCTTGGATAATTTGAAAAAAAATCGTCAGATTATATTATTTGAACCTAAAAACAATTTTTTCAATTTCATAGATATAGACGATATATCTGAAATTTGTTTAAAAATAATCAATTCGAGTATATCTGGCACATTTAATGTTGTTGGAGAAAAACAACCTACTCTTGAAGAATTGATGAAAGAAATGAAATCTTACTTTCCAAAATCTCTATCAAAAATAACAAGGAAAAAATCAAATCAAATCAATCAATCCACATATTCAAGTAAAAAAATTAAGAAAATTTTGAAAGTTGAATTCACATCATACAAAAAAACTTTCTCTAAAATTATTGAGAATATGAATTAAAATGAAAAAAAATATTCTGATTATAGGTGGTTCTGGTTCTATTGGTAAAAAAATTATTAAAAAAATTGAAAATGAATATAATATTTTTTTAATTGATAAAAAAAATTATAATCAAAATTCACAAAATATAATTTTTAATAAAATTGACATGTCTGATATAAATGACTTAAAAAATAATCTACCAAAAAAATTTATTATTTTATACCTTGTTGGTAATTTACAAAATAAAAAAAATGGTATGGAATTAATTGCAAGTATAAATGATAACATAATTGCTTTAGCAAAAACACTGTCATTATTACAAAATAAAATCACACGATTGATTTTCTTAAGTTCAATTTCTGTATATGGAAAACCTAAAAAATTACCCATAACTGAGGAAACAATAATTTCTCCTTTTACAGATTATGGTGTTCAAAAAGCATGTGCTGAAATTATTCTAAGTTCTTTTTGTAAAAATCATAATATTCCTTTTACAATAATTCGACTTTCACAATTATTTGGTATATCTTCAGCAAAATATAGTCTTCCTCATATCATAAAAAAAAATTATAGAATGAATAAAATTACTACAATTAATGTTAATTTACAAACTAAACGTGATTATGTCTACATAAATGATCTAATTAATTTTCTTTATCTTGTTTTAAAATCAAAAACAAACGGTATCTATAATTTTGGCTCTGGAAAAGGCACTAGTATCTCTTCTCTATTAAAACCAACTAACACTAAAATCAAATTCAAATTTTTAATGAAAAAAAATGATGAACCATCATTTTCTCAATTTTATGATATTAATAAAGCAGTAAAGACATTTGGCTATATACCACGTCATGATATAAAATCTTGGATGATTTCTAATAAGTGAAACATATGAAAAAATTAATTGATTATAGTGAAATAAGAAATTTACTTACAATTAGATATAATCCTGAAGAAAAACCTATGGAAAAAAACATACCACGAATTTTTCCAAACAATTCAATTAAAACTAATAAAAAAATTCTTGAAAAATTATTAATTGAATCAATCAAAAATCAATGTGAAAATCATAAAAAAATCTCTGTTTCACTAAGCGGAGGGATTGATTCTTCTTTAGTATTGGGTTTATTGAGGAAAACTTTTCCAGAAAAAAAAATTTTTGGAATCTGTGGTATTTTTGAAGATACATTCAACGAGTCTGATGTAGCACAAAAAAACTGTGATAAATTTAATGCAGATTTTCAAACCATTAAAATGGGATCAATTTTTGAAAATATGCCTGAGTTAATTTCTATAACAAAAAAACCAAAATGGAATACATACCAACACCTTATTGCAAAAAATGCAAAAAAATTCAGTAAGATCTTACTTACTGGTGATGGTGCAGATGAAATTTTTGGGGGATATGTATTTCGTTATTCAAAATTTCTTAATCTATCGAAAGATTCTGATACTTGGCAAACCAAATCAAGAAATTATCTTGAATGTCATAATAGAGATTGGGTTGCTGATCAGGAAAAAATATTTAATAAAAAATGCAATTTTGCTTGGTCTAAAATTCTTAATTACTTCAAACCGTATTTTTCAACTAAAATTGAACCATTAAACCAAGTATTTCTTGCAGATCTTAATGGCAAATTATTATTTGATTTTATACCTACTGGGGTCTCAATTGGAAATTATCATGATCTAAAAATAAATTCCATTTTTCTCAATAAACAAATAATTCAATATGGACTCAGTCTACCAATAAACAAAAAATTCAATCCTCAAAGTAACTTAGGAAAGATCCCACTTAGAGAAATATGTAAAGATAACAAAATATTTCATATTCCTAACAAAAAGGGTTTTTCACCTAGTCTTTTATTTGATTGGAAAAAGAATGGTAAAGAAATTTGTCAAAAGTTTATTTTTTCTCAGAATGCTGAAATTTATAAAAAAAATATAATTAATTATGATTGGGTGATGTCGAGTCTTGAAAAAATAGAGAATGATGGTGATATAAGATACCTTCATAGACTAATTTCAATTCTTGCACTTGAAATATGGATAAAAATTTTCATCACAAATGAACTCAAATCTAACAAAAAACTTTGACTATTCTAATGAATTTTTTATAATTTTACAAACTCTTTCTTGATCTTCATTTGTCAAATCTTTATGTAATGGGAGTGTTATTGAATTATAAAATAATTTTTCTGAATTCTCCAGATTACCTACACGTTTGATATTTTTATATGCAGGTTCTAAATGTAATGCATATGTCCCAATTTGGCTCTGAATATTTTCTTCTTCTAATGCTTTTCTAATCTTGTCCCTAAATCCCTCTTTTTCAACATAACATGTATACGATTGAAATGTCTGTCTAAATCCATTTTTTCTATATGCGGGTCTTATGCCGTCAACTTTTTCTAAATTCTCTTCATAAATTTTTGCCTTTTCATTTCTATTAGAAACAATCTTTTCAATTTTCTTCATTTGTTCTAATCCTATTGCACCTAGTACATTTGATAATTTGTAATTTGTTCCAATATTTTCAAATGACGAACCTACCGCACCAAAATGTTTGTATGATCTACATTTTGATGCAATCTCATCATTATTTGTCGTTATCATTCCACCTTCTCCAGTGGTAATAACTTTACGTGGATGAAAACTAAAACATGAAAAATCAGCAATATTCCCAACAAATTCTGATTCAATTTTTGCACCAAGACTACATGCAGCATCCTCTACAACAATAAGATTCAGTTCTTTAGCTTTATCATAAACTGATGACTCTAATGGAACCCCTGCCCATGAAATTGGTTCAAAAACTTCCATCTTATCATTATAAGCCTCTTCTAAAATTCTAGCAGACATATTCATGCTGTCCAATTCCACATCTGCCAAAACTGGTATGCCCCCGGCCAAAATTATTGCTTCTGCTGAAGCTGGGTATGTATAATCTGATACCAAAACTTCTTTGCCTTTTATACCAAGACATTCAAAAACAGTATGTAATGCAGTAGTACATGAAGTACATGCTATTGCATTTTTAACTCCTAAATACTCACCAACTTTTTCTTCAAATTCGGCTGTAAACTTCCCTTCAGTTAAAAAATTTGTATCAAAAACCTGGCTAATTAGTTCTAATTCATCTTTTCCAATATCTGGAACCATCAATGGAATAGTTTTATTCACATGATGTTGTTTTTTAGCGGGTATATGAACATTAAAAAATTATACTTCGAAATTATTATAACAGTAAAATTTCATTAAAATTAATGCAATCGTCAAAATATAATTTTTCTGATTTCACTGAATCTCATTATAATGTACTTTTAAAAATAGCAAAAAAAAATTATACTTTTGAAAATTTTGGAACCAAATCCATCAAACCTCATATCATACTTAGGCATGATGTAGATCTTTCTGTTCATAGAGCTTTAGCACTTGCAAAACTTGAAAAAAAACAAAATGTTCGTTCTACATATTTCTTGAGACTAAGAAGTGAATTCTATAACATATTTGAAAAATCCGTTTTATCTAAAGTTCATGATATAATAAAACTTGGTCATAGTGTTGGATTACATTTTGATTCATCATTTTATGAAAATAAAACAAGAAAAAATACAATCAAAAATTTGAATTGGGAAAAAAAAGTTTTAAGTGAATTATTGGGTGAAAAGATATATGCATTTTCTTTTCATAACCCCGATCCTAAGACTGCATTATCAATTTCTGATTATAGATTATCACAAATGATTAATGTATATAGTAAAAAAATTAAAAACTCTTATCATTACATTTCTGATTCTAATGGGTATTGGCGATATTCTAGATTATTTGATTTATTGAAAAATAATACTGAAAAGAATATACAGATTTTAATACATCCTGAATGGTGGCAAAAAACTGCAATGTCTCCACGAATGCGAGTTGTTAGATGTGTGGATGAAAGATCAAAGCGGACTCTTGAAACATACGATTCAATTTTAAAAGCAAGTAAACGAAAAAATATCAAATGACTTCAAAAATAATATTTTGTGGGTGTACTGAATCAGGTCTAGATGTTCTGAATTTTTTAATTTCAAACAAATTAGAAATTTCTCAAATTATTTCATTAGATCCTGATCAGGCTATTCAGTACAAAGTATCTGGATATGCATCTTACAGTGACATTGCTAAGGAATTTAATATTCCAATTTACTTCCCAAAAGAATATTCGTTAAAAAATTCTGAAGATCTGAATTTTTTTCAAAAAAATAATTTTGATATCTTACTAATTGGAGGTTGGCAAAGATTGATACCTGAAAATATTTTAAAAAGTCTAAAAATCGGTGGAATTGGTTTTCATGGGAGCTCGGAATTTTTGCCTAAAGGAAGAGGACGTTCTCCTGTTAATTGGTCATTAATTGAAGGAAAAAATCAATTCATACTCCATGCATTTCTTATGACTCCAGGTGTTGATGATGGTGATGTATTGGAACATGAAATTTTTGATATCACGCAGTGGGACACATGTCAAACAATTTACTATAAAATTTCCATTATACAAAAACGAATTCTTGAAAGACTTATCCCAAAATTAATTTCCCATAATTTTAAAAAAACACCACAGACTGGGGAGCCAACTTTTTATCCAAAACGTACTCCTGATGATGGTTTAATTGATTGGTCTAAAACAGTGATTGAAATTTATAATTTTGTTAGGGCATTAACAAAACCATATCCTGGAGCTTTTAGTTATAAAAATAAGAATAGAATAAACATATGGAATTCCCAGCCATTTGATACAAAAATTATGTATGACTTTCCTATTGGTAAAGTTGTAGAAAAATTCTCAACAGGTGATTTTGTTGTTAAATGTAAAGATGGTTTGTTATTAGTTACAAATTATGATGGTGAAGTAGATGTTGGAGATTTATTGAATTCTTCAGTATAAGTAAGTCTATCATTTTTTATAATCCATTTTTTTCTAGATTGTATGAGAGTTCTTTTGTTAGGTTCCGAAGGATTTGTTGGAAAAAATCTCATTGATGGTCTTAAAGATAAACATGAGTTATTTACTGCAGATGTTTTAGATACCGGTTCGCATGAAAATTATCAAAAATTTGATATAACAAATTTGAACGAAGTATTAAATTTAATTAAAGATGTTGATGTTGTTATTAATTTAGTTACCCACACTCTTACCCAATCATTAGATGATATAATTTCAAATGCAAATACAAACATAATTGGTCTTCTTAATGTCTTAGAGGCATGCAAAAGAAATCATATCAAAAAAATTATTTTCACATCTGCTTCATCAATTATTGGAATTCCTAAAGATTTTCATGTAACTGAACAACATTTGGTAATACCAAAAACTGCATATGCAATAACAAAGATGACATCAGAGCATTATTTGAGATTGTATAAAGAAATGTATGATCTTAACTATGTTGTTTTCAGATTTTTTAATATCTACGGCCCACATCAAAAAAACGGATTGATTCCAACATTTTATAAAAAAATTCAAAAAGGCGAATCAATTACTGTTTTTGGTGAAGGTAAACAAATACGTGATTTTGTTTATGTTCCTGACATAATTCCATTTTTTGATAGTGCTGTTAGTGATTCAAAATTTGACAATGAAATTTATAATCTTGGAACTGGAAATGGAGTCTCCATTATTGAAATAATTGAAAAATTATCTAACATTCTATCTGTTAAACCAAACATAAATTATGAACCTGATAGACCTGGCGAAATTGGAAATTTTGTTGCAGATACTGAATTTTTATTTTCAAAATTTGGAAAAAAACCTCAAACTAATATTGATGATGGATTAGAACAGACCATTTTATGGTCAAATAAAAATTAGAGATAGAGAAAGAAAAATGAAATTGAAAAACTCTACATCACTAAAGAAATTAATCAATGAACATAAAATCATTCTTAGTGTTTATGGACTTGGAAATGTTGGCGGTCCTATAGCAGCAGCCTGGTTAAGAAAAAACGCAAAAATAATTGGAGTTGATATATCAAAAAAACTTTTGAATCAAATTGAAGAAAACAATTCACATAAACATGAACCTTTTCTATCAGATACCTTCTCCAAATCTCTATCAAATGGATGCTTAGAATTAACTACAGATGGAATATATGCTTCAAAAAACTCAATGATAAAAATTGTAGCTGTTCCCGTAGCAATAAAAAATAAAAAAATTGATTTAACTATTATAAAAAAAGTAATTATCAATATTTCAAAAGGGCTAAAAAAAGGTGATTCTATAATTATTTGTCCTTCTCTTCCTCCAGGAACATGTGAAAAAATCCTGTTACCGATTCTAGAAAAAAATTCTAAGTTAAAATGTGAACATGATTTTAATCTAATATATAATCCTGAAAGAATATTTGAAGGTCGTGCACTTCAAGATATTGAAGAAAACTATCCTGCAATAGTTTCTGGTATTGGAAAAAATAGCCTATCTTTTGCTGAAAACTTACTAAAAATTATTTCTAAAAAAGGTGTTATCTCGATGAGTACAATCTCTGCTGCTGAATCAGAAAAATTATTTGAAGGTGTATATAGAGATGTGAATATTGCTCTGGCAAACGAACTATCTAATTTTTGCAAACATACTGAAACAAATTATTGGGAAATCATAAAAGCTGCGAACTCTCAACCATTTTGTCATCTTCATTATCCTGGTACTGGTGTTGGTGGATTATGTATTCCCGTTTATCCTCAGTTTGTAATTAATTCAGCAAAAAAGCATAACATTTCAACACAATTAATTGAATTTGCTAGAGAGATTAATGATGCTATGCCTATAAAATGTGCAAAAGATTCTCTTAAACTAATAAAAAAATCAAAACATAAGAAAAACAAAGTTGTAGTTTTAGGTCTTGGTTTTAGAGGAGATGTTTATGATTCTAGATTATCTCCAACTTATTCTGTTGTTAATACATTTCTTAAAAATGGATTTAATGTAGCAGTTCATGATCCTTTCATAAAAGATGATAATTTACTTCCTAAAAATGTGGAATTATCTAAAAACTTGTCAAGAATTGTTAAAGATGCAAGCTTAATTTTTGTAGCTACAGATCATAAAGAATACAAAAAACTTACAAAAAAACAACTGATAAACCCAAAAAAACCAATTCCAATTTTTGATGGTAGAAATATTTTAAATAAAAAAAATTTTAGTGATGTAAAATTAGTAACTGTTGGTATCAATAATTAAAAAATGTCCGTTCAAGTTTCATATAAAAAACAATTTGCTCTTGGAATAATGCTATTATTAGTTGTTCTAGTTGCAGTAGAAGGAATCTCTCGTGCATGGTGGTATAATATAGAAACATGTGCCTTTGAACAAAGTGATGTTTATGCAGATCTTCCTTCAGAAACCAAGCGTCAAATGTGTGTTCAAACATACGAAGTTCAATATAGCGTTTCAAATATTGATCCAAATCAGCATTTTGATACAATTAATATCAACACTGAAGGATTTAGAGGAAAAGAAATTTCTTCTTTAAAACCTAATAATACATATCGAATTTTTATTATTGGAGGTTCTACAGTTTATGGAACTGGTGCTGAATCTGATATAACTACGATGCCAGGATTTTTACAAAAAGAATTTGATAATTATGATTCTAACTATAAAGTTGAAATAGTTAATGCAGGCATATCTGGTGCATGGTCTTTTAGTGAAATACAACTAATTAAAAATAAAATATTAAATTTAGAACCTGATATGTTAGTA
>MDTE01057520.1_pt1 | contig 15050 bp, 10 predicted proteins | sample 811231 | NCBI WGS metagenome assembly MDTE01 (sample SAMN05326651, study PRJNA326480) | marine metagenome | isolation source: seawater | place: Indian Ocean: Red Sea | collected 2010 | reverse complement strand
TGGTAGTTCCTTACAGTTCGATGTTTGGTTGAAAGAGATGAATTTGAATTTGGAATCCGTTTTTGAGCCCGAGGTAGGCGGTTTGGTCTGAGCGAAAGCCAGCATCAAGTGCCCAAGTTAGCAGGTCGCTGGGGTCAAATCCCAGCCATTGATCACCGCAGATTTCTCTCGCCCAATCTTGGTCATGGGGGCAGAGATCGATCACTAAAAGTCGTCCCTCCGGCTCCATCCAAGCGCGCGCCGTCTCAAAGAAGGAAGAGGGAGATGCAATGTGATGCAAGACCATATTGATCACGAGCAAATCCATTTGCGCGTGAGGTTTGATCGTTAAAAAGTCTGCGTAGCGACAGTCGACGTTGTTCAGTCCCCACGCTTGGGTAGCGGCTCGAGTCGCGCTAAGCATCGCTTCAGAGTTATCGACGCAAGTCACATTTCCATATTGCTGGCTGAGTAGCTGTATTAGGGGGCTGCTCCCGGCTCCGATTTCTAGCGCAGTCGCATGTGGATGTCGATCCACAGATTGTAGGAGATCCGAAAGGCACTCGCGGTATTGGGCGAATTCGGTAATAAGCTCTTGGTTATCTTTAAGTTGTTCGTGGTGCTCTTCGAAGAATGCCGCCGAACGACGACTACGCTCTCTGTGTACCGCTTCCTTTCGAGTTTGGCTTTCGAGGGAAAGCGGCATTTGATCAATGGTTTGGAATAGCGTTTGGGTGAGAGCCTCTAGTACAGCATGAGGCGTTTTTGTGGTCCGCCGATAAAAAATCGAGGTGCCTTCTTTCCTTCGCTCAACGAGATTGGCGTCATTCAAAATGCGTAAGTGATGACTCATTCCAGATTGGGGCGTATCGGTGATTCTGCAAAGTTCTAATACGCCATATGAGTCCTGGTGGAGAAGGCGCAGCACCTCTAGCCGAAGTGGGTCGCCCACCGCTTTGGTCAGTCGAATGAGAGGGTCGGCGGTCGGAATATAAGCGTTCATGGCCGTGTACAGAAATGAGTGGCTCGCCATCTTAATGACCACTCGATAGATTGCAACATATATCAAAAAATTTTGATATATGTTGCCCTGCCTCGGTTGTCTGACTGCCATGCGCCCTCTGCTGTCAGTCATCAGGAGGTTGCTGATGGCTCAGTTGGCTTTGAACTGACCTATTCGATCAAGAACTCCCGATTGTTGGTATCGATGTAGCCTAAAAGTGATGCTGCGATTCAGTTAGGCATGGATCGCGGCATCGCGTTTAATCTGACTGCGATGATCGGAAAAGCTGCGGCGGCAGGCAAGTGGGACTTGCCTCAAGGCATGCCTGGAACTGAGAGCGATGCTAATGAGGTTGTCTCGCCCCTCAATATCAATTGATAGGGAAAGTTAACGTTTGGCCTTCATGTCGAGCATTGCCTAGATGTCCTGGGGGCTTGGCTTGCTCGCGAGCGGCAAGTTGACCGATACCTTGACGCCATCAGGTTCCTTCACATTCTCGATACTTACGTAGCCACCGTGATGCTCTGCGATGACGCGAACCACATGCAGTCCCATACCAAAGTGAAGGCGATTGTCCGGATTGCCTGGTCGAATCGAGATCATGGAATCAAAGACGGCCTCAATCATGTCGGTAGGAATAGTGGCGCCGGAATTGGTCAACGAGAACTCTACTGCGTTTGTCGATTGATTAAGTGACAATACGATCGGAGAGTCGGGTGATGCAAAGTCGAGTGCGTTATCAACGAGCTTGTCTAGCAACTGCTCGATACGGAAATCGCTGACCATGACATGAATGGGACTAGTCGTCCCTTGGAAAATAAAGTGGGCCTCGGGGTGTACGACATTCAGATTGTTGAGATAACTTTGGATCAGCGCCGTCAGATCAATGCGTTCAAGATCCTCCCCGATCAACGCATCTTCGAGATTCGCAGCGTCGGCCAAGTTTTGCACGATGAGCCCAATACGATTTAACCCTCGCTGCGCGCTTTCAAGGTAGCGCTCGCGCTCAGCCCCATCATTTGCTCCCGCAAGATTGTGCAGCGAAGTGGACAAGGTGTTTAAGGGGTTATTGATTTCATGACGCAGTGTGCGCGGCATATTTTCAAGAAATTGATTGTGCTGGTGCATGCGCGACAGCATGCCTGAGATGCGTCTGGCGAGATCGCCGATTTCGTCGCCCGCGTCCATTTCGCCGGACAGGCGGTTGGAGGTTAGGCGACCTCTGGAATCAAGCACGTTCGCTGTTTCGTTACCCAGCTTTCTAATCCTTCGAGTCAGCCGCGCAGAAAACGTCAAAATCACCAAAGCAAATAGAAGAAAGAAAACTAGCGAAAAGTTCACGATGGTTTGTAAGGCCTCGCGGCGAATCTCTGAAATTCGATCAGTCGTTTGTTTTAAAACAACCGTCCCAATGACTGAGCTTTGATTAACAATGGGATGAGCAGCAACGATAACGTCGCCATCGACAGGCATTCGCACGTAGTCAACTGACGGAGCGCCTGCCAGTGCGGTCTTAATGATGGTTTCCTCCTGTCCCTCAGCGGGGCTGCTAAGTGCTTGGTCCAGTAGCAGGTAAAACGGATTCATCAGCATTTCGAGCCAATCGATCCGTGCGCCAGAATCGGGCTCTGCCGAATCAGGCCCAAGGTCGGCGTAGCTTCCGATTTCGGCACGGATGCGGCCATCAACATCAATGACTTGAATATTGGCGCCTGAATACCCGAGACCCTCGATGATTCGCAGAATTTCCGGCGACTTTAGTAGCACGAGGCCAAACGCTTCGATCCCGGCTGAGGGTAGTGTCCCGGTAATAGATTCGATCGCTCGGTTCTCTTCACTATCCACATCGACCACCGCCAGTCCAAAGTTTCGCGCTTCACCCAAAAACGAGAGAGGAATTCGGAACTCGACGGCGTAACCTGCACTTGTTTCAACCAAAACGCCTGGAATCTGGTTCTCTGCGGCACCGTCAATGTCGTACCGCCAGCGATCATCCACCTCGTAAGCGGTAGTGACCCCCGGCTCTGTTGCTGTAATGACTATTTTTCGCGTCTCTCCGATCGAATCTTTAAACGTGAGACGAATGTGGTCTGACAGGTCGAGGCGTAGGATATTGCGATTACGAAATACGATTTGGTCGTCAATGACCTGCACAAGGGCATACACTTGGCCGTTGTGCTCGCCTAGTACCAAATAAAACTGGTTCAGTGCTCGCGATGACGAGGCGATGGGTGATGAGCCAAAACTCACGTTGTAGTCGAGTATATCCTCCCAATCTGAATCGTTGCCGTCGATGCGGATGGGCTGCTCGAGGGGGTAGGCGTAAAGTTGCTCGTAGCCATCGGGATTGATGGGGAACTCGTCGAAAAGATCGTTTCTCCCATTGAGTAGCGTCGCCACGCCTCGCGCTGTCAGGAGTTGGGCGTTGCGCTGGCTTTCAAGCAGCACATCTTCCATCTCTGCCAGGTACAGATAGCTAAACCATGGAATTACCACCAGCAGAAAGCTGGTCAGTATGAAGAGTTTTGTCCCTAGCCTGGGCCCGCGAGTGGTGGCCATTCGCTACTGTGTCGACCAGCGATATCCGTAGCCGTACTCGCTCTTAATGCAGCTGAAGTTCGGATCCACCGCCTCAAACTTCTTTCGGATGTTCCGCATGTGGGTGTTGATCGTGTTGTTAGTGACCAACGACTGCATGGTTGCATTCATCAGCGTGTCGTATGACACGGCATGCCCAGGGACGCGGACCAGTTTGGCTAGCATTCTAAATTCGGTGCCCGAGAGATTAATCGTCTGACCTTTCCAAGAGACTAGTAGGGCCTCTTGGTCAATGGACATATCACCCACCAACTTTGCCTCGCCACTCCCAGTCGTGCTCCCTGATCGAGCCTCTTGAATCCTAAGCAATGAACTGATTTTTTCAGACAGGTAGTCCAAAGAGATGGGTTTGGGAAGGTAGTCCCAGGCACCAAGTCTAAGCCCGCTAATCTTGTCGATCTCTGCGATACGCTCAGTCAAGAAAATAACCGGCAGGTTGGGGGCGCGACTTAAGAGGTCTCTGCATAGTTCAAAGCCAGCATCCACCTCATCGCCCAAAATAATGTCGAGGATAACGAGGTCGGGTAGGGCTTCGTCGAAGCCCGCTAGTGCTTCGGGACGACTAGAAAAGCCGCGCACGGAATACCCTTTTTTGCCGATGGCATCAATATAGTTATTTCTTTGATCGGGATCGTCCTCAACGATAACGATGTTCTTTGCCATAAGGGTCTGCTCGCCTTCGATGTGACTAGTTTAGCGCGAAATGTCAAATAAGCGGTGAAGATTGCTGTATGGGCCTTGAGAACTTATCTCATGTTATTGACGCCTGACTGAGCCCCGCTCGCAACGAGTGGTTGATAGAAAGAATTGGTTTGCTGCTGGTAGCAGACTGTGACTGGATAAGATGTCTTGGCCAACGCGGCCGTGAGCGGGAGCGCTTGGAACTATTCAGCGTCAGCCGCAGCCCTTTCCAGCACTTCCTGAAGACTCGGGATAGACGTTGCCGCCCCCGCGCGCTCCACGCTAATGGCCGCGGCAAGACAGGCCCGATGAAGTGCGTCAACTGGCGCGTCCATTGCCAATAATCCAGCGAGGAAAAAGCCCGTGAAGGTATCTCCCGCGCCGGTAGTGTCGAGCACGGTAGCCTTCGCAGCCGGTGCAAAGGAGCGCGCCGATCGAGATTGATACCAGGCACCCTGATCGCCAAGGGTGAGCGCCACTTGAGCGTTGGGGTAGGTTGACGCGATGGCATCAAGTATTCGTTCGGCATCTCTCTCGCTGGTTAGCGCTGCGCCCTCTGTTTCGTTGACGATAAATAAGTCAATTTCTGATAGCGGTAGAGAGAGTGCTCGCTCGTTCATTGGTGCCATGTTGAAGGCGATTTGCATGCCGTGCGATTTAGCAAGCTCGATCGCTTGCAGGTTGCATGATGTTTCGTTTTGAATCAGCAGCCAGTCTTCGCTGCTACCGTGCTCGAGTCCTTGCTCGAGCAGGGTTTGATGCTCTCCGAGATTGGTGCCTCCAAAAATAACAATTGCGTTCTCGCCAGCTTCATTGATTTGAATGATTGCATGACCGCTAGGGCTAGGCTCGATTGCTAAATGACTCGTCTCGACGGACTGTGCCGCGAGGAGCGTTTTTAGATGCTGGCCATCCTCACCGATTGCCCCAATTTGCGAGACGCGAGCACCAGCCTTCGCAGCCGCTATGGATTGGTTAAGGCCCTTGCCGCCAGGAAAAATCTCGTAGTTTGAAGCGCTGAGTGTTTCGCCGGGGGCAACAAAATGAGGAACCTGATACACGTGGTCAATGCAGCAAGATCCGTAGTTAAATAGCTGTGGCATCGAGGCTAACGTCCTTGGTTTTGGAAATGGTAATCCATTTTTGGCCAAGACGGGTTAGTTCAATCGCTCAGTCGATCTGCTTAAGGTTGGTGTCCAGAGAGGGTTTGTTTTGGTTTTGTCACCGATGATGCAACCCTTGCGTAGGGCTGGGCAGAAAGCGCAGTGATTGCCGAATCGTAGCTCAGCGGTCTTGCGTCGCGCTCGCCCTGCGTTTCCGAGGTGGAAGGCCTGGCTTATCTGGGTCAACCAATGCTGATTTTTAGTGCGACTGTCAGTAGTGATTGTTGGCGGCTTTTAGCTGCTAAATCAAGTTACTTTGCGGGACAAGAGCCACGAGCTTGCATGAGCCGACGGGATGGGAAAGAGTAAAAAGTCAGCGTGATTCCATAGTCGCTCGAGGCAAAGGGTCGCATCGGAAGTAATGCAACCGAATCAGGACAGCAGTTGGTGCGTGTTTGCCTGCTTGTCTTTTTGTGTGAGGGTGGAGAAGGGATGATAAAAGTTGAGTGCCAAGGTTCATTCATTGAGTGCATCTACAGACTAGCTCGAAACCTTTTGACGGTTCGCCGCCAACTCATGCTGCTGATTTGTTTCACGTGGGCTACGTTTTCATTAGGTGATGAGAGCCCTCAGTTGATGGTCCTCGGTGTGGCTCAAGACGCGGGCTATCCACAGATTGACTGCTTTGAAGCCCGATGCATTCCGCTATGGGAATCAGCGCCAATGCAATCCGGCGCATCGTCGCTGGCGCTCGTAACCGAGGATAGTCGTGTTCTGCTTTTTGATGCCGCCCCTGAGTTGCCTCAGCAACTCTATACTCTATGGCAAGCCACAGGCACTCGCGTTGCAGATATCAGCGGTATATTCCTGACACACGCTCATATGGGCCACTACCTTGGGCTTGCTTATTTGGGCAAAGAAGCGATCAGCGCCGATCGCGTTCCTGTTTACGTGATGCCCAGGTTTAAACAGTTCCTTAAGACAAATGGTCCTTGGAGTCAGCTTGTTTTAGAGCAAAATATCGTACTGGAGACCTTGACGAATAATCGGTCGGTGGTTGTTGCCGGCGTGCAAGTGAAGCCCCTCCAAGTGCCGCATCGAGATGAATATAGTGAGACAGTGGGTTTTTTGATCGATGCGGGTCAGCGAATACTGTATTTGCCCGACATTGATAAGTGGCGCAAATGGAATGTGGATCTAGCATCGCTGGTGCAAAGCGTTGACTTCGCCTTCATCGACGCTTCGTTCTATGGGCCCGGAGAGCTTCCAGGGCGCGATATGTCGCTCATTCCCCATCCCACAGTAGTAGAGAGCATGGATTTGCTTGAGAGCTTATCCCTCTCGGAAAAAGGTAAGGTTCACTTCATCCATATGAATCACACCAATCCGATGCTCCGCCCAAATTCGCCAGAGCGACAGTCAGTGCTCGACCGCGGCTTTCGAATCGCGCAGCCTGGCCAACGCATCGTGCTGAGTGGAGCTAGTGATTCATGAGCGATTTGCTTCCAGGTTGATCACCGACCCAAGTTTCAGAAGCGCAAACCCACCCACCAGGGTTGTTAAACCATAAACGAGTAATGTCCAGATCATTGGGATTGATGGAAGGATAGGCGCCATGACGCCCAGGATATGGAAGCTCAGAAAGACGATAGCGATGTTGAAGAATGCTAATTCTTTGGCGACGGGTGAAGATAGCTGCGGGTCGAGTATTCTGAGCAATAAAATTCCTGTACCCGTAGATCCACAGCAACATCCGAAACTTGTTAGTCCTCTTTCCATGCCAAAACGCTTCAGGCGATAGCCTGCGCCAAGGCAGAGCGCAGCCGTAACCACCGTTACGCCAACCGTTACCCATAAGATGGGTGCCCAGAACTGCATTAGTAGCCCGAAGTTAACACTCACTAACGTGGCGGTTACCATCACATCTACTGCGCTGCCGGTGATGCGCTTCTGGGTTTCGTCATCAACCAATGTACCCATTCCAAAACGGTCGAGGCACCGTCTTATCACCACGCAGATCATCAGACCATGGAAGAAGAACAGGTTGTAGCTGAATATATTTTCGATTGGCGTCCCTATCACCACCAATTGAGCGAGGCTCAGATAGCCGTGAGTGAGCAAGTACGCGACACCGAGCAGGCCAAGATGGAAGGCTAAGGAATCAATGGTCGCAGGATGAGTGATTTGCTGACCGCTGCTCGGCTGCTGGCTCGAGAAAAAGCCGGTTTTGAAGTCGTTATCCAGCGGGGCTTGGCTGGCATATAGTTCGCGTTCCATCGCCCATCTTGCGACTGGAACGCCGACCAAGAACGCAGCAACGAACCCCAGTGAGGCGTAAATCAAACCAAAGTCGGTCGCGAGCGACACGTCATACGAATTCTCCCAGAGGTTCCCTAGGGCAATGGCTTGCCCTGGGCCCTGTGTAAAGCCATGTGTCACGATCATGCCGAGATAGTCCGATAAGGACTCATCTGAAGTTGTTTGGTTGTAGATCCTGATGAGAGTAAGTCCAACGAAGGCTTGAAGGGTCAGACTGATGACCCAAATTACCGACATCCAAAGACCGCCCATCGCCAGTGTTTTCGATCCACCTCCTTTATCTCGACTCGTGAGCACGAGTGACATGAAGCTCAGCGTAAAGGCGTGAAAAGCAATCGGCGTGAAATCTGCCGATTGGTAGCCGAGGCCAAGGCCGCTTGAAACAAGAAAAAAACCAATGATTCCACCAATCAGGCTGGCTGGCACGAGGTTCTTCTGCAAGACCTTAAAGCGTTGTCGCAGAACCGCTCCTATAAACATCAGCGCTAAGACAAAAGCAAAGGCTAGAACAGGATGAAAGGTCGAAGCCATGATGAAGTCCTCTAGGCCTAGCCTACTTTTCGCCAGCTAGCCTTCACTGCAGGTGGGGACCAAAGTGGTCGAAAGGTGAGGTTATCATTCAGTAGTGAGAATAGTGGCGAAAATGCTAACTGTGCCTCAGATCGGTTTAGGTTGATATTTGTGAAATAGTGGGCATAGATATATTTGTTTTGCTTAAAAAATACGTAAATAAGGAATAACTATAATAAATAAATCTATAAATCAACTTAAATTGGGAAATATAATTTATTTTAAAAGTTTTCCCAAAAATACAAAAACTGGGAACAAAATATCGAGATTTTGCGCGCCTATCTGAACCATACGTGCAATTTTTAAGTAAATAAACCTAAAAAGATATTAAAAATATTAATTTATTAATATTATTCCCTAAATAAATTATTTTTTATTTTTTTTTAATAGAATAACCCCTAAATTGACCTATAAATGAGATCAAAGCAGGAGCGTTTGCTATCAAGGATGTTTGCTATTGGTTTGCTATTGAGACCGCCAATACCCCCCAACCACGCTTCGGACTGGTCTGGCGCATGTGCTTGGTGTCCGATCGATTATCGACCAATGGCAGAAGAATTCGGCCAACTCATTCAATCAATTCATTCGGTCAATGGTCAGTTCATTGGGTCAATGAATGATGAAAGAAAGCTGGAACTATGGGGGCGGAACCGATAATATGCCGCGATTTTTCGGGGGGTCCGCGCTAAAGCGCGAGGCGATCCTGGAGCAATTGACCTTGAAGCGATTGAAGCAGCAAAACCTCAACCTATTAAGAGCACAGCCATGACAGACCTCAGCAGGTATCGAAATATTGGTATTTTCGCCCACGTGGACGCCGGAAAGACCACGACTACGGAGCGAATTCTCAACATCACTGGGAAGATCCACAAGATTGGTGAAGTTCACGACGGTGCTGCAACCACCGATTTCATGGACCAGGAACAGGAACGAGGCATCACAATTCAGTCGGCTGCCACAACGACATTTTGGAAAGATCACCGCCTAAATATTATCGACACCCCTGGACACGTGGATTTCACTATCGAAGTCTATCGCTCCTTGAAGGTGCTCGATGGTGGTGTGGGCGTCTTCTGTGGTTCAGGCGGGGTCGAGCCTCAATCCGAGACAAACTGGCGTTATGCGAATGAGTCCGAGGTGTCACGGATTATCTTCGTTAACAAATTGGACCGTATAGGCGCTGACTTTTACCGCGTCGTTAAACAGGTTGAAGAAGTGCTTGCGGCCAACCCGCTTGTTATGACGCTACCCATCGGGATCGAGGATCAGTTTAAGGGCGTTGTCGATTTGCTGACTCAAAAAGCACTCGTATGGGACGATTCCGGTGACCCTACCAAGTATCACGAGGAGGACGTCCCCGCAGATATGGCAGACCTTGTGGCGGAGTACAGGGAAAAGCTGATAGAGACTGCCATCGAAATGGACGAAGACTTGATGATGTCTTACCTTGAGGAAGGCGAGGAGCCGTCAATCGATCAATTAAAGGCCTGCATTCGTAAGGGCACCCGCGATCTGACATTCTTCCCAACTTTCTGTGGCTCTGCATTCAAGAACAAGGGAATTCAGAATGTCCTCGACGCGGTGGTTGACTATTTGCCCAGCCCAACAGAGGTAGACCCTCAAGAAGAAGTCGATTTGGAAGGAAATCCGACGGGTGGCTTTGCCGAGGTTGATCCTAGCAAACCGCTCCGAGCACTTGCGTTCAAGATCATGGATGATCGTTTTGGCGCGTTGACGTTTACTCGAATCTACTCGGGGACGTTGAAAAAAGGTGACAACGTTTTAAATACTTACACCGGCAAAAGCGAGCGAATCGGTCGTATCGTTGAGATGCATGCTGATGAGCGAAAGGAGCTCGATAGCGCGCAGGCAGGCGACATCGTTGCGCTGATCGGGATGAAGAATACCCAAACGGGCCACACGCTGTGTGATGAGCGAAACCCCGCAACGCTTGAACCCATGGTATTCCCCGATCCCGTTATCAAAATGGCGATTGCGCCCAAGGACAAAATTGCAGCCGAAAAAATGGCGCTTGCCCTAGGCAAGATGATTCAAGAGGATCCTTCCTTTCAAATGGAAACGGATCAGGACTCTGGCGAGACCATTATCATGGGAATGGGCGAGCTTCACCTTGATATCAAGGTTGACATCTTAAGGCGCACCCATGGAGTCGATGTTGTGGTCGGTAAGCCACTCGTTGCTTACCGAGAGTCAATTACTCAAACCATCGAAGATTCTTACACTCACAAGAAGCAATCTGGCGGATCAGGTCAGTACGCGAAGATCGATTACATCGTTGCACCCGGTGAGACAGGGTCTGGTTTCGAATTCGAATCCAAGGTGACGGGTGGAAACGTCCCGAGAGAATTTTGGCCAGCGGTTGAGAAAGGCTTCCGTGTTAGCTTAGAAGAGGGCCCCTTGGCCGGTTATCCATGTTTGGATGTGAAGCTGACCCTCATGGATGGTGCCTTCCACGCGGTTGACTCCTCAGCGATTGCATATGAGTTGGCATCTAAAGCGGCGTACAGACAGTCAATGCCAAAGGCGGGGCCACAAATCATGGAGCCGATCATGAAGATCGACGTGTTCACCCCAGAGGATCATGTCGGTGACGTGATTGGTGATTTGAACCGTCGACGGGGCATGATTCAAGGACAGGAAGCCGGCGCAACGGGCGTGCGTGTGAAGGCAACTGCACCACTGTCTGAAATGTTTGGCTACATTGGTGACTTGAGAACCATGACTTCAGGTCGAGGGCAGTTCTCGATGGAGTTTAGCCATTATGACCCGACACCACGGAATGTGGCGGATGACGTCATTAAAGAGGCAAAAGAACGGAAAGAAGCGAAGGGCTAATTCCCAATTGATGGAACAAAAAACGCGGCATCAGCCGCGTTTTTTGTTTGTAGGTTTGATGTTCGTCGGGCTTGCCAATTACCGCCTGTGGGTGAGCAGGTGTTCGTTGACACAATTTTCTAGCCGACCCGTTCGAAGGTATTTGGCTGCGGTCACCGCAGAAAAATTTCGAATATCGAACATGCTTTGTGGGGTAAAAAACGCAGAGTGTGGGGTAATGACCAGGCGATGTTTCAACCAATCCTCTCCTTCCTTCCATGCACGAATCAGGGGTTTCTCTAAATTCGCAGGCTCATCAGGCAAGACGTCCAAACCAGCGGCGAGGATCTGATTGGATTTCAATCCATCATACAGCGCGTCAATGTCCACAATGGGCCCGCGAGCGGTATTGATCAGAATAAGGCCGGGTTTTGCCGCCGCGAGCACGCTCGCATCAATCAAATGGTGCGTCGCTTCAGACAACGGCAAATGCAGCGTGACAATGTCGCTGGTTGCCATCAACGTCTCCAACGAATCTACACGCTTGATGCCCAGCGCTAACTCGTATCCATTGGGTTTGAATGGGTCAAAAAATTGCACATCCATATCGAAGGCTTTGAGCCGAAGTGCCGTAGCGGTCCCAATACGGCCGAGTCCGAGAATACCCACGGTTTGCGTTGATAAGCGCTGACCATAAGGGTTCAGCGCGGGTCGCCAATTGCCGACAGGATCTTGCCTAAGTGATTCGTCGTGAAATGCAATGCTTTTAGAGAGGGTTAGTAAGAGCGCCATGGCGTGATCGGCAACCTCTCGCGTGCCGTAGTCCGGCGTGTTGCAAACTGGAATGCCCAGCTTTGACCAGGCGGGCAGATCGACCTCATCGAATCCCACCGCAGGTTTGACGTAAATCTTGCAATTATTGATCAAACCCATCATGTCGAGCGGGATGGGTGGGCCAACTAGCGCATCGCAGTTCGCGAGCAGGTCACTTGGAATTTCACTAGGGTGACTGAAAAAGTGTGCAGTGATGTCCTCTGTTGACCCTAACCCCGAGCGCTCTGGGATGAGATTGTCGTCCCAACGAATTTTCGGCCAAACAACGTGAAACATAGTGAGCGCTCCTTTCTGGTCCTGGGTGCCGTGATTAACTTCAAATGCAAGGTCAATTGATTTGCGGCCTGATTAGTTTGATATCTGGGACTTCCAAGGATCAGGGTTATCGTCAGACCCGTCAACCGAGGTGGTTAGCGTTCTTCTCGAGTGAGATCACCAAGTGGGTAATGGAGGGGGTATGGAGCTAATGACTGGTCTAGTAGCAGAGTCATGAAAATAGGGTGGCGAGGTGAAGCGTACTTTCTTGCGCGAAAAAAACGTTTAGATACTCGATTGGCCGAACGGTAATGATACGCCGAGACGGCGATGAGGGAACGCGGCAAGTTGATAGGTAAGGAAAATAACTAAACGATCTTCGTTAGCTATTGATGACCAATGACATTCACTGACAAGCGTAGAGGTGGTAGCTCGAGTAAAATTCTAACTAACGTCAGTTGAGCAGATGCAATGAGCGAACCCGTGAATGCTACAGCGCTTAAACCATTCGTTGGTGCAAAAAAATTCCAAGTGTCAAAAGCCTTCTATCTCGATATGGGGTTCGCGATTAATTGGGAATCAAGCAATCTAATTCAGTTTGAATTCACAGGTTGTCAGTTTTACTTACAAGACTTTTACGAACCGACTTGGTGCGACAATACGATGTTGTACCTAGAGGTTGATGACGTATTTGGTATTTATCACAGGATCAAAGCGGTGTCTCAAAACCCCCAATATGAGGGTGCAAGGTGCCAGCCACCTGAGCCGCAACCTTACGGTGCACTAGTGGCTTATTTGTGGGATCCAAGTGGTGTGCTCTGGCACATTGCAGAAATGTCAGCAGAGCTGACAGAGTAAATTCATACAGAACTAAAGAATTAACACAGTGCTCGCTTGAAAATAGCGGTGGCAGCTTTCTGGACCCAGAGATCACGCCGCTTGCTCGCTGAGGTGGTCGGGGTGACAGGATTTGAACCTACGACCCCTGCCCCCCGAAGGTAATGACTCCCTGTATATAAGGCTCGCTGTACGGCCTAAGAGTCAGTAATAGCAAGCTTTAAAACTATAATAGCAGCATATCGAGGCTATCTAGGGTTTATGCGATTGCTTATCTTTCTTTGTTGATGTGTTACCCTGATGTTACCTCAAGGAAAACGCAGGTACAGCTACAGTGGCGCTAAGCAAACGGCAGTTCGACAGTCTCAAGCCCAAAACTAAAACTTACTCCGTAGCTGATGGTGGTGGCCTGAATGTAAAAGTGCTGCCAGACGGTAGGAAGATCTGGTTTCTGATGTACCGTACAGGGAGGAGGCAGCGTAAGTTTACGTTTGGTGAGATTAGCCTTACAGACGCTAGACAGCAGATGCTGACGGCTAAAGCTAAGCTTGCTAAGGGTGTTGATCCGCAAGCTGAGCTATTGCTTACAGAAGCTCAGCAAATGACTTTCGGGGAGTTCGTAGCTGATCGTTATAAGCCGTATCTGGAGGCGAATCACAGTAATCCTGATGCCAGTTACTGGGTGCTGCAGCACTGCTTCAGTGGTTTCTGGAGGCTACCTATGGCTGAACTGAGCCTGAGTCATGTCCAGCAATGGCACAACCGCAACAAACAGCTGGCTCCCGCTACGATCAACAGGCGAGTTGGTGCACTCAAGGCGAGTCTAGAGAAAGCTAGGCTCTGGGGTTACATCCCTAATAACCCGCTGACCGACTGGAAGAAGGTCAAAGTGCCCAGAGTGCCAGTGGAGTTCCTTACGGAAGATCAGATCCAAGAGTTGTACGACGCGTTGATCGCTAGAGACAAGCGACGTAGACAGAAGCGCGTGGATTACAACAAGTGGCTTGCTGATAGAGACCAGCAGTTACTACCTGATTACGACCAGCTGGGGATAATGTTTACTGATTACCTGACACCGCTGGTGCTGCTAGTGCTGAATACTGGCTTGCGCTTTGACGAAGCTATCAGTCTTAAGTGGTCCGATGTTAGTGATGGTGTGTTGACCGCTAAGAGCAGCAAAACTGGAAACTTCAGGTATATTCCGCTGACCTCCGACACAGATGCATCGCTGAAGGAACTCAGACAGCTGAACGCAGCTAATACTGGTGAGCAGTCCGCTAACGTGTTCCTGAACAATGATGGTAGGCCGCTTAAGAGCGTTAAGACAGCGTGGAATAACGTCAGGAAGCAGCTGCTATTTGACTGTGACTTTAGGATGCTTAGGCGCACCTATGGCTCACGTCTGGTGCAAAAGGGTGTCCCGGTGTACACCGTGAGCCAGCTACTGGGTCATACGAATGTACAAACCACGCAGCGGTGGTATCTCAGCTTAGACCTAGACGCCTACAAGCAAGCTGTGAGGACTATAGACGACTTCTTGTCTGCCTGAGCCGTTGGCTACACCTGCTGAGCAGCATTATTTGTATTAATATGATAATTAAAATTTGACTTAGCCACTAAAATCAGGGTGTTAGTTAGTAGTTACTATCAATATTTATTAACAATAGTGGCTACATCTGCCCAAGCTATAGCTAAATGGGGTGAAAGCTGTAGTTGTCAGACCAGAGTTACACCTGTAGTCAGCTGCCTCTGCTCACTTGTAGTAGATCTGTAGCGGTAAGCCGTAGCAGTGCTGCTGTAGTGGCCAGTGTGGGGACTTATGTAGCTACTCTAGTAAGCCTATAGTTATACAGCGGCAGCACCGGCGGTATATACACGTGACATGTCTGAAAGCTACTGCACACAAGGGTTTTCACTACTGAAGCACCTACTTGCTCCACCTCAACCTGTTTCTTCCTTCTCTATACTACTTAAGTAGTACTTTAGTTGTAGCTAAGGATTACTCCTGTTGTTTATTACTTTTGTTTTCTACTTTG
>MDTE01076501.1_pt1 | contig 15051 bp, 15 predicted proteins | sample 811231 | NCBI WGS metagenome assembly MDTE01 (sample SAMN05326651, study PRJNA326480) | marine metagenome | isolation source: seawater | place: Indian Ocean: Red Sea | collected 2010 | reverse complement strand
CCTGGAATCATAAAAGCTTCATCTACTGCAATTACATCAGGGTGTGTGTATGGAAATACTTTTTCTACTCGTGCTTCTATTTCTTTACCGTTTGAAACTCTTAGGGCTTCAATTTTGCCGCCCATGTGAGTGTTTATAGAAGAAGCCCCATATCTCTCATCTAGTTTTGGTTTAAAAGCTAAAATATTCTTTTTTTGATATCGATATCTGTCTAAAGATGCTAGAAGCCGAGTAGTTTTTCCACCAAACATCGGCCCGACAAAAAGAATTAGTTCAGGATTCTTCATTAAAGCCCCACCAAGAAAAAGTTTTCTCGAGACCTTCATCTAGTTTCACTACTGGATACCAGCCAAAATCAGTTTCTGCTGATTTGATATCGGCTAAAGTATTTTTAACATCTCCAGGTCGCCAGTCTGCATGCCTAACTTCAACTCCCTCAAATTTATTTTTGAATTTTTCGAGAATCTCATTATTAGTAATGGTAGTGCTACTTCCAACATTATAAGCTTGCCCAGTAAACTTTTCTTCTCGAGCTGCTGCTGCTAAATTAGCACTTACAACATCATCAACATACACTAAATCTCTAGACTGAGTACCGTCACCGTCACTTCTGAGAGGAAGCTTGTTATGAACTTTATCGCACCAAGCTGCTATAGCCGTAGAGTATGGGGAATCTCCATACTGACCCGGACCATAGACATTAAAATACCTCAATGAAACAAAGTCCATATTGTAAATTCTGCTATAAAGTTTACCGAGCTCTTCTACCTGCATTTTTTGAAGCGCATATGGGCTCACGGGATTTTTACCACAATTTTCAGTAGTGGGAAGCTGCCATGGCTCACCATAAACAGAAGAGCTAGAAGAAAAAACGAATCTCTTAATATTATCAATAGCGTGAGTCATCAACTTAAGAGTTTTTACTACATTTACATCATAAGTTTGAACTGGGTTTTGCACTGAGTATTCTACTCTTGGCATTGCCGCCATATGAAAAATATAGTCGTATTTTTGATTTACTATATTAGCTACAACTCCGTCGCTAGCAAAATCATCTACGATTACCACAACATCTGGATTTCTTGGATCTTTCTCTCTGTTGTAGTTTCCAACCAAGAAAGAGGTGATGGTTCTTAAGTTTAAATCTGAAAGTAGATCTAGATGACCATTAGAGAGATCATCCACCACATCTACTGTCCAACCCTGCTCAACTAATTTTCTGGTGAGGTTGGAACCAATAAATCCACAACCCCCTGTTACTAAAGCTCTCATTTTACTATCCTTTGTTTAATATTGTCTTGCTTGACAAATGATTCATTATGATATTCTAATTCATTTCTTAGAAATTTTAAAACTTCTAACGTCATATCTCTTGATGTACAAGCTGGCACGTTCTGAGCTAGTATATTCAAAGCGGCACCTTCATTCAAAGAAAATTTAAAATCATGCGGTAAACCCATTAAGTGCATTACTTCTCGTACTGACATAAACCTTGCGTCTCTTGGGTGCGTAATTCCGGTAAGATTTCTTCCTACTAAGGCGTTACATGTTTCATGATAATAAGCTGGGGAGCCGTCCATGAACCTACCTCCAGCTATTAGCTTTTCTCTTATCTTCTTCAGTCTTAAAAGCTCTTTAGAAGACCCATACTCTCTCTCTATCCAAGAAATACACTCATCTAATAGATTATTCTCAGTAATAAAAGTGTGATAAGAGTGTACGCTACCGCCATCGTTTTGCTTTACAAACTCTTCATGACTCATATCAAATTTATTCATCACAAAGTTATAAGCTAAAGAGCTTTCTTGAAGTGTTTTATTTCTTACAAATTCATCTTGAGATGATGCATCTGCTGGAATTTCTCTTAGGTATTCTATAAGATTCTTTCGCGGTCTTTGGTAGTAGTTTAAAATAGGAGGGGTCTCTGTATCCCAGAAAAAATAAAAAGTTCTCAATCTATTTTGGGGGATGCCGTGAAGAGATGTAGTAGTTCTATATAAAGAAAAAGAATAACCATATTTTTCAGCTTTTTCTAAAAGAGCGTCTCTTACCCATGCGCCCATATTAGTAAAAAGGCCGGGAGCGTTCTCACCAAAAAAAACTCTAGGCTTGATGTCTCCTAAAACTACGTCAGCAGTTTCAAACATCCATTTATTACTTTTGTCTCTAACTTCTTTAGATTTAGAAGTGCTCAACAGACTTAGTCCAGCGCAGGGACAAACAGAATTTATAAAATCTATCTTTCCCTCTGGAAGATCTTGAAGTTCATCCAAATTTATTCTAGGAATTTCCGGCCAATAATCAGTCAGATACTTCTCGTTTTTATCAAACGCAGAATAACTAAGGTGATATTTTGGAAGAGTGTTAGTGGCATTATAACACCCTATGGCACTTCCCCCTACCAAAGGTATAGCCGTACTCCATCTAACTTCTCTCATTTTAATACCTCAAACTCTTAGAGAAATCTCTTAATATTCCATAATCACTTTCTTTACTAGCTGAATTTATTATTTCAAGTATTGTTTCGTTTTGCTTCATGTGAAGACCTGGTTTTCCCATTGTGTTTTCGTTTATGTGATAGCCCTGCATCCTGCTATTTTCATCCACCCAATTATGAAATGGATTATCAATATTCTTAGGTGGGTTAGAAGATATTTTAAAATTACTTTCTATACTGGAGTTTTTCAATATTTTTTTATTTGCTGTTGAGATATTGAAATTTTCATTAGCTCCATAATAGCATTTAACCTAAGGCTGTCTTTGGAAAAATAATCTTCGTACTTAATCCACAAAATTTCTCTATTGTTTTTTTCATCTTCTTTTAATTTTCGAATTATTTCTTTATGCTCTAGTATGTTGTTTAAAGCTTCATTATGCCTTTTATCTTTTCCAGCGTTTCGAAGAGATATATAGCTCTCTATAGGATTTCTATAGGTATATACTACTGGATCAGTCCCAGGAATATAGTGGTGGGAATGCATCGGCCATGGTGCAGTTCTACCAGTCGGTTTGAGAGGTTCATTGCCTGTTTTTTCGTATATCATTCCAGGACCCTCAGCCCACCACTTAGGCTCTGGAGGGGAAAGATCTCTTACCATTTGCCAAGTCATTCTCGATGCAGATCTTGGCATGCCGATGCAAACAGGAATATTCATCACTTACCCATTCAAAGTATAGTGTTTGCCTTCCTTGGATAGAATATCTCTCTTAGTTAAATCCTTCATAATCTTCCAAGTTTCTTTCCAGTTTGTGCGAACATCAAAAACAGAAATCAAATCGTTTTCCTGAATATCTTTTAGCACTTGGTTATGAGTGCATGGAGACCCTACTCGATTAATAGAGTCTAAAACTATTCGCTCTTTTGAAGATACTGTGCTGTCGTAGACTTCTTCTACCACAACAGGCGTAACAGATTTCTTCTCGCCCTTTTGTTCCGGAACCATTTCAGGCTCTTGCTTCTTCTTAAAAATATCCATAATCGTATTCATAAATGACACTCCTTTTTCCTCCGTTTCGGTAATTGTTTTAGTAATTTTCTTTGGTGCGCAATCATCTACTCTAGCTACCTTTCGACGTGATATTAGCTCTGGATTAGACCTCAGCCTACAATATACTGAGTATTGACACAAGCTAACTTCCGTACCGTAAGATTTTAATTCATTTTGCTGATCTTTAAAAATAGTAACCCCATAAGAATTTGTGTAATTCCAAAGAGATTTATCAAATTTAAGATTCAAAATTTTATGCTGATTCTCTCGAATCCACACCACTCTGTCTCCATATGACACTTGGCGGGTACTTAAGCCAGGAAACATTATATCTAAAGTTTCTCTAGCCCCTGGACCTGGAGCTACAAAAGTGTCATCGTGAGTAAAATTGAGTGCTGGGTTTACAGAATTACTAGTGGAGCAGTGATAACCGTAATACTCGCCTATTTGATTTTCTCCAGTTAGATACTTGAAAGTTTCTTGAAGGTTAGTAGAGTTTCTTATTCCTTCCATCACAGTATAAGAATCATCATTTCTAGACTTAACGTGAGTCCAAGATGCAATCCACTCTGAAACATTAGCCCAGGTACCCTTATCTTTATGGCGGGCATTTCCCTTGTACCACTCATTTACGAACCGTCGGCCGGCAGTCTGAATACTAGTGTGAAGCTCTGTGGTTCCCCACACTGATTTCTTTTTAAGCTTAGCTTCTACAGCTAGCTTTCTGAGCTTTTTAGTGTATGGCCCGACCTTTCCAGTCTTTTTGAAGGTTAGTTGTTCATCTCCTAATTTCACAAAGTCTACATGAGCAGTTTTTGGATCGGCTATTCCAGTAAGCACAGAGTGCACCCCTCTTGCTCCGTAAAAGTGAGATATAGTAGTATTGCCTATTACATTCCTCCAGTCCAATCCAGGGACACTCACAATATTTTCCATAATATAAACCATGCGATCATCCGCCGTTATTGACGGATGGAAGTATTCAACTTCCAAGCCGAGGGCGGGATCCCCACTGCTGTTATATTTTGGAATAATTCCTCGTTGGAAAAGAGTTCTCTCGTTTACTTTCCTAACAAACCTCTCGTAATCTTTTAATACTGTTCGATCTATAGACTTATGCAGTATCTTATCTTTATCACTTCCAACTGGTATATGGCGTTTGCCATAGGGTGGTAAATACTCAGCCATCTAAATCCTCTAAGTGACGTCGGTTCTCTTTCTTCACGTGAGGATTATTAACGTGGATAACTTCAGTTGGCATTCTCCAAATTTCCTTAACCTCTCCTAAATTTCTTTCAATTTCAGCTTTTTGGACCTCGTCATCTTCAAAAAAGTACTCAATAGATAGACCGGCTCGCCAAAGCAGTTTAATCGTTTCTGCCTTGTGAAATCCAGATCCCTCCCTAGATTTTTCGTCATACTCGACCTGGTTAAAAAACACCGGGTTGTGAATTCCATTTCTTCGGAGAAACGCGAGAGTCTCTGGAGCTTCTTCGAAGCTCCGGCCGGTAATAATCACATCGCCCGGGCCGGGATGGATCCCGCAAACTCCATCTCCCAAGTGAATCACTCCATCAATATCGAAACCATTTACTTTCATATAGCCCATTATTTTCTCCTGAATAGAAAGTCGTTATGTCTCATTTTCCCAAAAAACTTAAACCCCTTTACTTCGCGATCCCATTTATCTTCAGGAAAATATCGATCTGGATATTCCATGCTTACTTTAGAAAAGCTATGAAACTCAATAGCAAATTGCTCGATGTACTCTGGAATCTCTTCCATTGCATCCAGTATATCGTACTCCTTTCCTTCGATATCCATCTTAACGATATCAGGACGATATTTATCGAGTAACTCATTTATATTATAGGCATCTACTGTAATCTTTAGATCTGAGCTATTTCTGCGTGGGTGAATGGAGCTCGAGCTAGAGCTTCTCTTAGAGTCTGCATAGTAAAAAGTTGCTTTACCGGTCTCTCCTTCCGTTACTGCTGCATTAAGGTTTTCCGCCTCTGGAGCATTAATACACAGTATTTGATGATTGTGTGGGCATGGCTCGAGAGAAATTACCTTAGAGGCGCCGGCTTGGAGTGCCATTCTTGTAAAGCCACCACAATTACCCCCTAAGTCTAAAACAGTTTTTCCCTTCATTTCGGTAAACCCTTCATAATGATTTAACGAGTCATTTACCATTCTTCGGTCAAAAGTATCTTCTCGAACCCAATAGCCATTTCTAGAGTTATAAACAATTTCACACTCTACGATGCCTTTAGCGTCGAAGTCATACCTCTTTCCTAAATCCGAATGGATTTTTGGGTTAGAGAGTCTTGCCATTAATCTACTTCCTTATTGCCCGCAGGACATGAATGATAGAGCTCTTCCGCATCATATGAAGAAGTCTGTCGCTTAGTAAACCTAGTAAGTTTTCTTTCTGATAGCGCATCGCATTCATATAGAGTTTCCGAGAACATGAGTTGCTGAGGCGGAGTCTTTTGCGTAAACGCAGAAGGTCCGCGAAGCGCCCCGACAATTCCCATTTCACGAGCAACCTTGAGGTATCGAACTGCATCGATGACGACACCGCCAGAATTAGGAGAGTCAATCACAGAAAGCTGAGCATCTAAGATTACCGGAGCGCCGAGAAAGCCCTCCATTTCGATCCGGAAATTAGCCACCTTATTATCTCCATAATATCGAATATATTCTGAAGGTCCGGCATGGAGAAATGATTCTTCTGGATCAACTCCGCGGATTACGTGCTGAGAGCGAATTACGTTCTCTTTAGAAACCTTTTTGTATTTAAGGCGAGATTGGTCGACCATATTCAAAAAGTCAGTGTTTCCACCAACGTTGCGTTGGATATGAGCGTTAACATTTAGACCTCTAGCAAAAGCTAACTCTTGCAGCATTTGAGACATAATAGAAGCTCCAAATTGAGATTTCATATCATCTCCCACTAGTGGTAAACCTGCATCAATAAACTTTTGCTCCCAAACTGGATTAGACGCAATAAAAACTGGAATACAATTAAGAAGAGAAACTCCAGCTTTAATACACTGATCAGCATACCACTCAGTGGCTTTCTGAGATCCTACAGGAAGATAGTTGATAAGAATATCCACCTTTCGGTCTGCTAATACTTGGGCCACATCTACGGGCTCTAAACTAGCCACTCTGAAAGCCTCTTCGTCTGAATAGTGGTTCATAAGCTCTGGTACACCATCCATGACTGGACCCATTTGTACTACCGGACCATCTGGAACGTTTGGTTCGTAGGTGGGAGTACAGTTTGGTAGGGCGTTCATTGCTTCTCGAAAACACTTTCCAACCTTTCGCTTATCTACATCAAAAGCAGCTACTACCTCGATATTAGCAACTGAATATCCGCCAATCCGGCTCTTCATTACTCCATCGCGCTCCTGACCGGCAGTATAGCCGGCATAATAAGTTAAACCCTGATATAGGGAGTTCGCGCAATTTCCAACTCCGACAATTGCAACTCTAATATTCTTAGCTTTAGCCATTTTTTTTCCTTATTTTTTGTTGTGTAGCGAATTAGCTACATTGTTAAAAAGATCCCATCGATAAGATAGAGGGCTTAAATGAACGCTTTTTGGGCGTTCCATGTATTCAAAATCTAATTCACCACTTTCGTTTAAAAATTTCTCTGGCCAACGGAATACTGACCAGCCGTTTTCTATACAAATTCTATCAACGGTGGCATTGAATGTATTGACCAGTTTTGTTCTTTCTTCTCGTGTTCCGTAAAAAGGCGTACCCTTGTAGTATCCAGATTTTGGAAGCTTTCTGGTTTCGCTCTCTATAGGTAGAGCGTGGACAATCTCTACATTTTTAATATTTAAAGATTTAATTTGATATCCTAACTCTTTAACCATGTGCCAGCACTTCTGATATGGATCTTCTTGTCTCATAAGATGGTGTCGGATATCTATATTACCCATATAAAGAGTTAAGTCTTTAATTTCTGAAACTTCGAAACCAGATTTTTCTTCAATGACGTTTTTTAATCCATCCCTGAGTACTCCATAAAGAGTTAAACCATCATTTCTACAAACCATATAACCAGGCTTGTATGCTGAAAAGCAATGACTGTCTCCAAAACAGAGTTTAGAAGTTTTCTCTACATAATCTACTCTTTGAGTCTTTTTGCATATATCATCTAAATCTTGAAGTCTTAATTGACCAACTTTTAGACTGGTAGATTTATTCTCTAGCCTTTTTCCAACCGTTGTTCCAATAAGTGGCATATCATGATTTAATACAAAAGTTGGACCATCGAAATCTTGGATACGAGAAAAACGTCGAACAACATTATCATCGATTCCAAAAAAGAAATTTATGTTACCAGCATAAGAAATACCAAGGTAAATGATAAGAGCATCATATCCTTCATAGGTATCATGATTTCCTAGTATAGTAACGTCTTCCCATCCAGCGCTTTGAATCATATTTCTATAAAGCCTAACCCAAGCAGCGTTGTGACTGTGTTTTCTAGCTGGAATGTTTCTCTCTAAACCATCAATAGCAATTTTAGCATTTTTAGGGAGATTTAATGTAGAAAAAAATGAAGGCTTCACTACTCTACTCCTGTACTTCCAAAACCGCCCTCTCCTCGAACAGTTTCCTCTTCGTAAAGATTTTCCAGTTTTACTTCTTCAATTGTGTCGTAAAAAACAGGAAGTAAAATAAATTGCACTATTTTTTCTCCACCATTTATCTCGACTATTTCAGTACCCACGTTAGTTAGATTAATATGGATCTCTCCCTGGTAGTCTTCGTCTACGACGCAAGCCCCAACGTAAAGAGACTTTTTAACAGCTACACCGCTTTTATTAAATGCCACTAACGCATGACCAGAAGGAACATCTGCTTTGACACCGCTCGGAATTAAACAAGATTGGCCTGGGGCTAATTTAGCAATTATTCCATCAGGAACAAAAAAATCAATTCCAGCTGATTCTGGAGTTCCTCTTTCTGGAGTTTTGACAGGTTTTACTTTAGCTATTTTCATTTCCACCCTCAAAAGTCACATGATCCCTGAGAATGTCGTCTAAGCTATTAATAAGAGACGCAGTAAACTCTACTACTTCTTTAGTAAGAGTAACCTTAATAGGGTTTCCTCTATAATCTAAACTTTCGTGAAAATTTCGAGAAAACTCTCGTAGTTGAACTAATCGTGTTATTTCGTTTCTATCCATTTTTATCTTCCTTTTTAGATTGGATGTAGTTGTTCCAGGCACCAAGATAAGCGGCGGCATCTAGAAAATTATCTTCTTTGTAGTTGTAAGAATGCCTTGAGAATTTTAACGCTATTAAAGACGCAAAAATATCATCAGCAGTAACATCTTTTCCAGTAATCCCAGAAGCAATCTTAGCTGCTCTCTCTAGACCTTCTCCCATGGGACCATACTGTCTTTCTTTTTCTTCAGAACGCTGATTTATGATTTCATCGGCTGTTTTAAGGATATTCATCAAAAAGCTGCTCCTTAGTTTTCATATAAAACTCTTTAATTTCTTCTTTTGACATGTCGTAAAATGGCAAACTAAGATTGTTTTGAACGATATAATTCCAGGTTATATGTGGTTTTAAAGTGGTAGACTCTATTACTGGATATCCATTGGAAAGACAGTTAACGTAATAATTGTCACATATTTTATCTAACATTTTATAATGCCTTTCATAAACATGAAAGCTTCCAGCTGAATGAAAGTAAGATCCTAATCTCAAATTAGAGTAATACACTCTTAATTCATTGTACATAAGTTGTTGAAATAAACAGAAATTATAGACGTCATTACAAAATCCAAAAATGGCGTCATTAGATCTCATGTAAACGCCCATATGAAGCTCATCATCTCTAATGAAAAAATGAAGATAATGAGTGCATGGATAATCTTTTGGATTTCTATTTTTGTGTTCTTGGTTGTTAATTGCTATAGTTGCTCTTCTAGAATCTTTATCTCTTGTCAGCTCTTCAATAACCCAAGACCATTGATTTAAAGAGTGGTTAAAAATGTATGCTCCGTAATTAGACTCTACTTCTCCAAAAGGATCTTGAATGTCAAGCCAAATTTTAGCATACTTTCCAATATTATTAACTTTTGGATTTTGAGAAAGATACCAAAGCCACTCTATCGTGGCGTATTCCGTATTAAACCTTCTGGCCGGTGCCAGAATCTGAAGCTTTGTTGGATCTGCTAGAGTAAACTGAGAGAAAAGAATTTCGCTCTGCTCTGAGCCTCTACTTCTAACAGTAGTTCCACTGGTTCTTAGGTTTACTAACTCTTCTACAAAAGCAGTATTTAAATCATAATAAACTTGCATATAATATTCTACACACCTCGAGTGCCTTGTTCATTAAAAATCGAAAGTTTTAATTCGGTGCCACTTAGTAGACATTCCAAAATCATTTTTATCCACTTCTGCTACGCAGAAAGTATATGGATCTATACTAGCACCTGCTGGAACGCCCCAACAAAACATCCTATGATTTTTGCCAGATGCGCTAATTGCGTTAATAAGAAAATATGGCTTTTTATTCTTAGTGAGTTTTGGCATAACGCTAGAAATCATAAACCAATAAAGATCTAACCCATCATGCTCATCTAAAGCCCTAACAGATCTTTCTTTGAGTTTTTCCATAACATGCGCAGGGACTAAAGCTTCTACATTAATGGAGCCAAGCAAATCATTCTCATAATCCATTATTTCTTTTCTATGCCACTCATCCATATCTGGAGATTCTAACAGAATCTCTCTATAAGAATTCATACCCTTAAATGGATCTCTTTTAAGCCTATGCCTCAAGTCATCATAATTCTCAATTATAACACTGTGCATTTGCTTGTAAGAAGAAAAAGTTTTGTCTTTCCCGACCAAATCCATCGAAGAGAACGCTCTAATTTTAATTAAAGATTCTAGAGCTCGCTTATTAAACTTAGAATGTTTCCAAGAGCCATCTTCATTCCATAGCAAATCTTCAATTTTTGAATATGGGCGATTTTCTAATATTTCGTCTACTGCAGCTATACCGAGCCCCTTGCAAGACACAAAAGATGGCATAAGAGTTTTCTCGCCCACTAAAGACCAAGCTTTTCCAGCGTGGTTAATGTCAATGGGAGCAATAGTATAACCAAGGCCCTTTACTTCTCCCAGAGCTTTAGCAAGCTTCTTAGGATTAGAAGATGAAGCTTCCAGATAAGCCTGAACCCATTCTTGCTCATAATAGGTCATTAACCAAGCACAGTAATAAGAGTTAACAGCATAAGCTACGGCGTGAGATTTATTGAATCCATACCCAGCAAAATAAAGAATCTTTTCATATAGATCTTCTGATATTTCCCTAGACACTCCGTTGGCAATAGCGCCAGAAATAAATTTCTCCTTAAGGGCTCGGGCTTTCTGGACATTTTCATCTCCAGAACCCATAGGCTTCATCATTTTTCTCATTGCGTTGCATTCTGCCTTTGGAATGCTAGCAACAACATTACAGAGCTTCATTACCTGCTCTTGGAAAATAATGCATCCATAAGTTTCTTCTAATACTTCCTTAATCAAGGGGTGACCGTACTCTACTTGGCCTGGATTCTTCTTATTGTTAATATAAAGTTTATCAACCTTAGCGCTTAGAGGCCCAGGTCTATAAATTGCCGTAAGAGTAGCGATATCAACAACAGATTCTGGCTTCGCTCTCTTGAAGAGAGCTTGTGAACCCCTTTGAGTGCATTGGAAGATTGCCGCCCATTTTCCGGCATGGTAGATATTTTTATAAACTTTTTGATCATCAAAATTGATGTTTTTCGGAGCCATTTTGACATCAAACCAGGATTTAATATCTGAAAAGCTTGGGTTTTCTCCAGTTTCTTTTTCGATAATTAATTGAATAGATCTCTCAATAATTCTTAAAGTCTCAAGACCAAGAATATCAAACTTAATCCAGCCAAACTCTTCTAAGTGTTTGTAATTCATTCCTTCTACCCAAGGAGTTTGCGGCTCGCCCCTGGCTAGAATAAGTGGCATTCTATCTTGAATGTTTTCGGAAACAATTACTCCACCGGCATGACGACCAAGAGCTTTATTCTGCTTAAACAAAACACCAATTGGCTCAATAACTTCTGGATGCTTTTCCAAATAATCTCTAAGAGAATCAGAGTATTTAATAGCTTCGCCCAATTTAATATCAAAGCTGTCATCTGCTTCTACGTCATGCTTTCTGCCGCGGCGGACATCTCTCTCTAAAGGAGCTAAAGCTTTATTAACTTCATCAAATGGTATTCCATAAAACTTAGAGACATCTTTGATCAAACTCTTTAGCTTGAAAGTATTGTAGTTGGAAATAGGTATAACATTGCGCTCACCAAACTCTTCACGTAACAATCGAATTAATTCATCTCGGTCAGCAACATCATTATCAATATCTGGAGCGTCTGATCTGTCAATGCTCAAAAATCGCTCAAAAAGCAAATCATATTCAATCGGATCAATATCTGTAATATAAAGAACGTAGTTTACCAAAGATCCGGCGCCAGAACCGCGAGCTGGACCTATTAGCATGTTATCTCTCGCAATATCCATAATTGCTTTCATGGTCAAGAAATATTCTGCAAAATTCTTTTCTTTGATGACCTTAAGTTCGTAATGGAGGCGGTTAATATATTCTGGATCAGTATGTAAACCGCGAGCCACTATTCCTTTTTTGCAAGCTTCTAGAAGAGCCTTGTTAGCAGTCATATCTTCCGGAATCACATAAGAGGGAAGCTTCATAGAAGTTTCTGGATGAATATCTCCGATCATCTCGTGAGCAACATCGTGCGTTCTCTCAACAGCTTCGCACATCATAGAATCATTATAGAAATCATGACCATTCTTAACTTCTTGGTATGTATCCCAAACCTGCTTAGCGTTTTTTGGATAAAGCTCACATTTAAGATCTTCTTTAGATTGAGGGAGATTCTCTGGGTTAAACTCTTTGTGGTTCATCCAACCAAGCTTCTTATAAATCTCCCTTTCCTTCCAGTGGTCTGGACTAGAATAATGAGAATCGCAAGTAACAACTAATTGGTTAGTCATGCCTTGCCTTTGGGCGAATTCTATAATTGCTCTATTAGCAAGATGTTGAGCTTCAAGCTTATTGAATTGAAGTTCGAACATCACATTTTCTTGCCCTACAGCATAAGCTAATTTATCTACCGCGTTACCAATACCTTTTTGAACTTTCTCCATGATAGAGGTATCGTCTAAAAGACTGGCTTGAAGCTTGTCGAATTCATATTCTTGTAGATGCTTATACACTTCAAATGCCAGTGGTCCGCCAATACAAGCAGTGGAAACCATGAGGTGGTCTCCTTCGGCTGCTTCTTTAAGCATCTCTATATCAATTCTAGGAAATCTATAAAATCCATCAAGGTAACCTTTAGAAACGAGGCCGAAGAGCCTCTGAAGGCCTACAGAAGTCTTAGGAAGAACAACTAGATGGTGTCTCCTCTTTACCGGATCATAAAACTTGCCGGATTTAGTTTCTTCTTCATTTTCAACCGTTAGATTAGCAGTTTCGGTATCTAACATCAAAGTTTCATCATGGCCGTCGATGCTAGCAATTAATCTAGTTCTGATTGACTCGTTTTCTTCTAAGATCTTGTTAACTGCTTCTTGGTTGCCCTTTTTTGCCGCTTTTCTAAGATCATAAACAGCTTGCCATTCTTGTAGATCGGGGTGAAAATACATTTCACAACCAGGGATGAATTTAAAATTTCCGCCAGCTTTATTTAACTTTTTAGTATGAAGATAAGCATGAGCGAAACCATTCATGTGGCCGTGATCTGTCATTGACCATCCATCTAAACCATTAGATTTGCAAAAGTCGATATGCTCTTGGGGATAACCCAAACCATCAAATGTGCTGAACCCTGAGTGTGAATGTAGGCCGAAAAAACGATTCGGAATCTTAGATGCCATTTATAGCCCTCAATAGTGTGCTTTTTTATATTTTATCATAAAAAGCATTAGTTTTCATGATTTATGAATTAAATTTTTTAGATTTTAGATGCCTTTTAGCCCAGTCTAAATACACCATTAAAATTAAATCTCTATCTCTCGGTGTTATCATATCTGATTTCACATAATTCTCTAAATCACTCATTAGCTCAACTTCTAATTCTTCTATAGAGTTAGCAGAATCTGCATACCCTCTCACGTGAGCTGCTACTTCTTGCGGGGCTAAAAATTGGTTTTTAGCAAAATCTGTTTCTGGCTTCCACGGAATTTCGGTAGAATAATATTCTTTATCTCTTCCATAGGCTAATCTAGATTTTTGGCTTACGTGTTCAAGTTCGTGACGAATAGTGTTTCCAAGCTCAGTTCTAATTTGACCCAAGAAATCTTCAACTTCTGCATCTTCGTTTAACTCTAGTTGGATGTGTATTCCATCCAAATTTTCATAAGTAGAATCATAACCGCTTATGTTAAAATCTGGAATTTTTGGAGATCTTATAAAAAAGAAAGAAACATCTATCTCTGAATCTATTTCTTCATCTTCTTCTAAATCCATACTATCAACGTCTATTTTTAATCCCCAGGGGTAACCCTCAAGAGAATATCCTGAAACAGGCTCTGCTTCTATTTCTTCCCCAGAAAGATATTCAGTTACTTCTGAATCTCCAATAGTATAAGCTGGAACAGAAGTGCTCGTGTCACCCTTTATTAACTTCATGATGTCAGTAGCAATTATATTTTTTAAGCTATTTAAAACTTTTTGACCTGATCTATACTCTCTTAACAATTCTCTTTTCATTCTTTTCGATCCAAAATATGCGATATACGCATAATATTTAATAGCAGAAGGAATATTGGATAATGCCAAAACAAATTAAAAGGCTTTTCGCGTTCGATTTCGATGACACTCTTGCTGTAACAACCAGCATAATAGGTGTTAGAAGAATTACTCCAGACGGCAAAAGCGACCCAGAATTTATAAATTGGATATTAGATAACGATCTAGATTTTCAAGATATTGAAGGTAAAGGAAGCGATTCAGAAATTTTTTGGTTTGAGTCGGGAGATTTTGCGAAGTATGAAGCTGCTCATAAAAATGATTTAGAATATCTCACTCTCAACGAGCTTACTGACGAGTTTGATTTTAGTAAAACAGCTAGCGTAGATTTAGATAGCACGACGCCTATTGATTCTATACTAGGGATTATGCAACAAGCTTACGGAGATCCAGAATCTCAAGTTGTAGTAATCACAGCCAGATCGGGAACTGGAGAGCTGCCAAGTTTAAGTGGTATGCCACAACAAGCTACTAACATAAAAGATATTCAAAATTTCTTAAAATCTCAAGGGGTAAGTTTAAGCTCTAAACACGTATCTACCGCTGGGGATATTGGCGGAGGTCCAGGTGCTAAAGCTCAAGTAATGATGGGCTATATAGAATTTTATAACCCAGAATATGTTTATTTCTATGATGACAACGCTGGAAATGTAGCTGCAATTTCTCAGTTGTGCGACGAACTATACCCTGAAATCAAAATAAAAACATTT
>MDTE01201826.1_pt1 | contig 15053 bp, 16 predicted proteins | sample 811231 | NCBI WGS metagenome assembly MDTE01 (sample SAMN05326651, study PRJNA326480) | marine metagenome | isolation source: seawater | place: Indian Ocean: Red Sea | collected 2010 | reverse complement strand
CCACGTTGATAGGCTGGATGTGGAAGCGCAGTAATGCGTGTAGCTGACCAGTACTAATAGCTCAATTGGCTTGATTTATGCACTGAAAAAAATTTTTTAAAGATATTAATTAAACTAAAAACAAAATGCTTTTTATAACTCCAAACTCTTCATTTTCGAAAAATTGGAACTCAATTAAAATTAAATCAAAAATTTTCGTTCCTGGAATTATTCGTTTTATAAATAAATATTTATATAAAATAGGACTTTTTGGGGCAATACTTAATAGATACGATAATAGTATTACAATTTATTCAGCTTCAAAAGATAAAAAACTTTATAAAGATTATCCAAAAGACTCAAAATTTATAAATTTTGGATCTGGAGCATTCCACCATCCTTTTTGGATAAATTATGATTATCCGGGGCAGTCTGATTATTATAAAAAATTACAAGGAAAAAAAGATATTGATTTTTATCCAATTAATTTATGCAAAGATAATCTTGAAATTAATTTTGAGGATAATTCATGTGATTTAATTTATTGTTCTCATACTTTAGAACACCTTGAAGAGGAAAAGGGCTTTAATTTTTTAAAAGAGTGTCAAAGAATTTTAAAACCAAATGCTATAATGAGAATTGCACTGCCTAGTACAGAAAATAATTTTTATTATGCAAAATTAATCTATAATCAAGAAAAAATATCTCAAAAAATTAAAGACGACGTAATTTTAGATTGTGCAAATAAATTATTTAGCGAAACAGAAAATTTACCTAATGAACTTGTTATTAAAAAAGTAATTGAGTCAAATTTTTCTATTAAAAATTTTATAGAAATCATAAGAAAAGAAAACAATTTGTCTTTAAAATTTAAAGAAGAAAGTCCCGAACGTCATATTACTTATTATTCCCATGAAAAGTTAATTGATATTTCAAAAAAACTAAATTTTCAATTTTATACACCATTGTATAAAGGCAGTTCATTTGCAGAACCTTTTAAAAACTTAGAAGTATTTGATACTACAGAGCCACAATGGTCAATTTATGGAGAATTTATCAAATAATTAATTAATAATTTTATTTAATAAATTAAAATCTTGTTTTGTGTCTAAGTCTAAAGATTGACGTTCTTCCATTTCAAAAAAACCAATTTTGCCAAACAATCTATTTTTAAATTTGTAGAAACCTTTAGTGTTAAAAATAAATATAGCTCCATTTTCAAAAATTAAATCTTTCATATCTTGAGTTCTTTTCCTATTTTTATAATCATAAGATAAACTTTTTAATTTTTTATGTTTGTTCCAAATAAATTTTTTTGATAAATAGCCACTAAAAAGAGAATCATATCTTTTTTTTTCAAATTGACTTTTTGCTAAAATGATATTTTTTGTTGTTCTTAAAGGGCTTGTAGGCTGAAGCAAAATGATATTTTTTACTTTTGTATAATATTTTTTACCGAATTTACTTTGCAATGTATGTTCAATAACACTTTCCGTTGTTGCATTCGATCCTGATAATTTTTTTGGTCTAATTAAGAATTGCAAGTTATGTTTTGTTGCTAGACTTATAATTTTTTCATCGTCAGTGCTTACAATGATATTACTTTTCTGATTAGATCCAATTGCATGTTTAAAAGTATAAGTAATTAATTCTTTTTTTTTTATTAATATGATATTTTTTCTTTTTACCCTTTTTGAATTTTTTCTAGCTGGAATAATAGTTAGATATTTAATCAAAAGTATTACCAATATTTTTGAGATAAAAATTTAATCTTCTCATCTTTAAGAAATTTCTTTTTTCCATCTCCTAAAATCTTATTTATCTTAGGAAGCATTTCTCCTATAACACTCATTCCATTTAATTCTAAAGAGGCTGATTGATCTGTTCCCCACATAGTTCTATCTATTGTAATATGTCTTTCGATGAACGTGGCACCTAATACAGCAGCATATAAACTTGGTGTAACTGATTTTTCATGACCAGAATATCCAACTTCACAATTAAATTTCTTTTTTAATGTATTAATCATTCTTAAGTTTAAATTTTCTTCTTTTGTGGGGTAATTAGAAACACAATGCATTAAAATAAATTTACACTTATTTTTTCTAAAAATTCTAACAGCTTTTTCAACGTCCTTCATAGTTGACATTCCTGTGGAAATTAAAGTTTTTTTTTTTTTGTTTTGATATGGCTTCTAACAATTTGGTGTTTTTTATCATAGCAGATGCGACTTTGTTGTATTTAAGTTTGTATTTATTTAAAAATTTAAGGCTATCTAAATCCCAAGCGCTAGCAAACCAATCAATATTAATTTCCTTACAAAATTTATTTATTTGATCAAAATTTTCCTCATTAAATTCAATTTTTTTTTTATAGTCTAAATAAGTAATATTGCCCCAAGGAGTATTTCTGATTTCATATTTTTTTTTATTTGGAGTTGAAATATCAGGGTTTCTTTTTTGAAATTTTACAGCATCAAAACCTCTTTTTTTAGCTTCACTTATTATTTTTTTTGCAATTTTAACATTACCGTTGTGGTTTATCCCGATTTCACCAATCAAATAAATTTTTTTCATATAACTATTCTGTCTGAAAAGAGTAATTACATTTTTTTTTAATAAAAGCTATATAATTAATATTAATTTTAAATAATTTAATTATTATTAGCATTATGAAAATAAAAAATGAATTTCTTTTTGTAGGTTTATCACACATAGGCCAAGTTTTCTCAATATGTTGGGCTAAAAAATTTGGTAAAGCATCTATTTTTGATTTTGATTATAAAAGATTAAACAATTTTAAAAATTGTAAAGTAACCAATCAAGAACCATCCTTAAAAGAATTACATAAAAAATTTTTTAAAAGAATTAAAATTATAAATTTAGATGAAATAGAAAATTATCAAAATATATTTTTAAGTCTTGATACTGATTTAAGTAAAAATTCTATTAATACCAAGGAAATCGAGAAAAGCTTATTAAAACTTTTTAAGCATATAAAAAAAAATGCTAATTTAATATTGGTAAGCCAAGTGCCACCTGGGTTTACAAGAAGATTTAATAAAAAGTTAAAGAATATTAATTTAATCTATATGGTCGACACTTTGGAAATGGGGACTGCTGTAGAAAAATTTTTAAAACCAGAAATGATAATTTTTGGATCAAATGATAAAAAACTAAAAGTATTTGAATATTTTAAAAAGTTTAATTGTCCAATCTTTATTAAAGATTATGAACAAGCTGAAATCATCAAGATATTAATAAATATTTATTTGGCTTCGTCAGTATCTTTTGCAAATTTTGCTGATTATTTCTGTAAAAACTATAATTTTAATTTTTCATCAATTAAAGATGTTCTAAAAAATGACAAAAGAATAGGCAAATATAGCTATATAAATTCTTCCTTAGGATTTTCTGGTGGTCATTTGGAAAGAGATATACACTATGTGATTAAGTATTCTAAGGTGAAACTATTTAGAAAAAGCCTACAAAATTTTTTGGAACTTAATTCTAAAAGAATAAACATTCTTTTAGACAGTCTAAAAAAAATAACTAAAAATTTTAAGATTTCAAAAAAAATTATATATCTGGGTATATCATATAAAAAAAACTCATTTTCTCTTAAAAATTCTATTTTTTTAAAATTTAAAAAGAGCTTTAACAGGAAATTTTTTTATTATGACTCCTTTTATTCCAATAGGTTGATATCTAATAAAAAATTGAATTTTTTTAATATTAAAAAAAATAATTTTGATAATTCTATTTTTATATACAATTATTTAAGTGATAAAGATTTAGATTTTTTCAAAAAAAAGATAAAATTAAGTAAAAATGTAGATGTAATTAATATTGATCTAAATGCTCCAAAATTTAATTTTTTGAGCATATTTTAAGTATGAAAAAAAATTTTAAAATTGCAATAATTGGTTTTGGGAACATCGGAAAAAAAAGATTAGATAGTTTGATCAAAATCAAAAATATCGATATTTGCTACATAGTAGATAAAAAAAAAAATTTTTTAAAAAATATTGTTAAATTTAAAAAAAATAATAAAATAATTAAAAATATAAAATATTTATCAAGTTACAAAAATCTAATAGATAAAAATAGAAGACTAGTTGATGCTGCGATAATAGCCACACCTCCATCAAAAGTTTATACTATTTCATCTTATTTATTAAAAAATAGTATTAATCTACTGGTAGAAAAACCATTGGGTGTAAATCTAAATGAGACAAAAAAACTAACTTCATTGTCTTTGAAAAATAAAGCTGTTCTGAAAACTGGATTTAATTTAAGATTTGATACAGGTATTAATTATTTAAAAAAAAATTTGAAAAAAGTTGTTGGGAAGGTCTATTATGCAAAAATACAATATTCTAATGGCGCTGTTAAAACAAATACAAATAACATTGGAGCACTTTTAGACATTGGCAATCATAGTTTAGATTTAATTTCTTATTTATTTGATAAAAATAATTTTACTAAAATATCAAATATACAAAGTTCTCATGAATATCATAAAGATGATAATGGTTTCATTTTACTAAGAAGCGAAGATAATATAAATTTTTTTGTTCATTATAGTTTCATCACATGGAAAAATAAATTTGAATTAGAAATTGGAGGAAAAAAGGGTACAGCAATAGTATCCTCACTTCCAAAATGGGGAGATCAAAAAGTTCTTTTTTACAAAAGAATATTTCCATCAGGAACTCCTAAAGTTACCAAAAAAATTTTTAAAATTGAGAATTCTTGGTTGGATGAGTGTAGGTTTTTTATAAAATTGTGTAAGGAAAAAAAATTTAATTGTAATCAAGAAGGTTTAGAAAGCATGATGATGTTGAATAACTTAAAAAATTCTTAAATGTTATTAAAGTTTTTTTCAAGATGTTCAATTTTCAATAAAATATTTTTTTTACTAAATCCGGCGTTTCCAAATACTTCACTTTGACAAGCAGCTGCTATCGAGCCAATTAATAACGATCTTGCTAAACATTTACTAGATGCATATGTTAAAGTTGCATAAGCTAAAAAGGCATCACCAGTTCCTAATGCATCTATTGCTCCACTACTTAAAGAAGGTATAGAAAAGCTTTCATAAATTAATTTTTTTTTCCTTACACTTATTGCACCTTCTTTTCCTAATTTAAGGATAAGATTTTTTGCTTTTGATTTATTTATAATATCTCTAGCTAATGAGCTTATATTGGATTCTTGATCGGCTAGAGAAAATCTTGCCTCTTTTTCATTTGGCATAATTAAATCAAAATTCTTGAAGTCTAATATATTTCCCCAGCGGCTTGCAATTTGACTGTCTGCAACTTTTATAGATTTTTTTTTTAGAGCTTTTATAAATACATTAATTGATTTTTTATTAAAAATTCCATGTCTAAAATCGCTAAAAACATTAATGTCCGATTGATTTTTTTTTAGGTTTGAACATATTTTATCTATTTCAGATTCATTTAAATTCTGGGTATTAACTTTTGAAACTTTTAAGAGATTATAATTTTGAGCATAAAAAGATTGTTTTAAGTTTGTGACTTTATCTTTTAAAACTTCAACAAAAAGTTGAATTTTTTCTTTTTTTAATTTTTGAAGAATAAATTTTCCATATTTGTCATTACCCACAAATGAAAAAAATTTAACATTAGCTCCTGCTTTTCTAAGATGCATAGCTACAATTGCTGCTCCCCCTATATAATTTTTTTCATCTTTAGCTGTTAGACTTAATGTAGGAGTTTTGTTTAATGTATAATTATGATTTGTAATTATATTTTGATCTTGGATTGAGTCTCCTAAAACATTTACTTTTAATGTTGTGAAAGAATTTATAATATTTCGTAATTCACTAAACTTAATTTTATTTTCTTTAATTAGAAATATTAAATTTTCCATTTCATAATTTGTAACAATTTTTTTTTCTATAATATTTGAAGAAGACAAAACTATATCTGATGGAGAATATAAAATTTCTCCATTGTTTTTTTTTAATATCTTTATTTCTTCTATTGTTTTTGGATTGTGTAAGTTTGAATATTCGAAGCCTTTTAAATAGTATTTTGGTTTTATTTTTTTGATCAAATCAATTGGAGTTGATTTGTCATTTATTAAAACATAGTCAACTATTTCTAAGGCAGCTAAATTAAATGATCTTAATTTTTCATTAATCATAGGTCTATTTGTGCCTTTATTAACATATCGATCAGATGTAACACTTACTACCAAAGTGCCACCTTTATTCTTTCCATAAGTTAAATGCCTTATATGCCCTGGATGGACGACATCAAATACACCATGACAAAGAATTAAATCTTTTATTTTTTTCTTTTTTAAATTTTCTAACGTAATTATTTTTTTTTGAAAATTATTTTTATACATTTTTGTCTTATATATAAATTTTTTTATTTGAATTGTAATATATAATCAACTATTTATATTAATTTAATATAAATAATATCAATGAGAACAATTAATATTTACCTTGATGGTCCAAATTATGGCCAAATTAAAAAAAGTTTAAGCAATAAAGAAATTAAAGGTTATACTTTTAACCCGTCTTTGTTTAAGAAACTAAATGTAAAAAATTATTTAAGTGCAAGTAGAAAATTGGCCAAATTAGTATACCCAAAACCTATCTCATTAGAAGTTTTTGCAGATAGTGAAAATGAAATTTTTCATCAAGCAATGATTTTAAAAACAATAGGAAAAAATGTTGAGGTCAAGATTCCAATTTCTTACACAAATGGAAAAACCACCAAGAATGTTATTAAAAAACTTGTTAGAGAAAAAGTTAATTTAAATATAACAGCGATATTTGACTATTCACAAGTAGCAGAAATTTTACCAGAAATAGAAAATACAAAAACTATTCTATCAATTTTTGCAGGTAGGATGCATGATATGGGAATTGATGCCACAAAAGAAATTAAAAGAATATCTAAGCTTCTAAAAAAAAAGAAGTCAAACTGTAGGTTACTTTGGGCAAGCACAAGACAAATTTATGATTTAGTTTTAGCAAAAAGTTGTGGATGTAAAATAATTACAATTAGTCCTTCAATATATTCAAAAAAGAAAAATTTTAAAAGAACTTGGAAAGAATTTTCACTTTCAACTGTTAGAGATTTTTACCAAGATGCAAAAGAGTGTAAATTTACCATTTAGTTTTATTTTCAGCTAATTCTTTAGAGCTTACAATGAAATGCCAAATATAAGCCTGTACGCTCTCAGAAATTGGTGTAACGAATTTTTTATTTTTCACATTTATTAAAATACTTATATTACTATTTCTATGTGAGTACCCATCAGATTTAGCAGTTACTGAAAAAATTTTTGCTTTCTTTTTTTTTGCAAAATTAATTGCTTCTATAAGATTGATGCTTACTTTTTTTTTTAAACTACCTCCACCTACTGAAAAAATAAAGATAGCATCATTTTTTGTAAGTTTTGAGATTTTTAAATATTGTGAAAAAATTGTTTTGAAACCCTCATCGTTTGTTCGTGCTGTTACTTCGCTTACATTATCTGTTGGTGAATAACATTCTATATTACAAAGTTTCCGAAAATCATTTACTGCATGGCTTGAATTACCTGCGCTTCCCCCAACTCCCAAAAAGAAGATACGGCCTTTTTTTTTAATTTTTTTGAGTTCAAAGATTAGATTATTTATTTTTTTATAATTTAAAGAATTTATAGTATCTATAAAACATTCTTTAAATTGTTTTTCAAATATTATCATTATATTTAGTTTATTAATTGTATAATTTATCTTAAGTATTGCAATATTACAATTACAAATGATTTTAAACTATATAATTTCAAATTTTCTTTTTAAATTAGGTTATTTTATTTTTACTCCAAAAAATTATTCTTTCGGAGGTTTTTATGGGACATTTATAAATGGAATAAAAATTGCTAATTTTTACAAAAAAAGAAAAATTATTTGTATATCATTTTTAGATTATCATAATAAATATAAACAAAAAAAAATATATAATTTAAAACTCACCTTTAAAATTTTAAGCAAATTCAAATTAGATGAGATTATTTTGTCAGCTTTATTTACGATTATCTTGTTACCATTTCATTTAATATATTATTTAAATATAACGTCATTATTAAACAGAATAATTTATAATAAGTTTGCTTTAGAATTTATTCCAAAATTTTTTGGTTATGGTGAAACTTTTACAAATGAAGAATTAGATAATAAGTATAATTTTGGTTATAAACTAAATCTCGATCCAAAACTTTTTTTAAAAACTAATGTGAATATTTTTAAAAATAGTAATGAAACTAAAAAAGTTGCATTTTGTATTAAAGATGAAAATTATAATACATTTAAAGAAATTTCTAATGTTTTTTGTTCAAATATTGAAACCACAAGAGGAGCGCTCAACTATTTAATTGAAAGTGGCTTTAATATTAAACGTGTGGGCGAACCGCTAATGAATAATTTCGATTTTAAAAACAGAAAATATGAAGATTTAACTAAAACTAAAGATTTTTTAAATCAGTTTAATTATACACTTGAAACTTGTGACTTTTACTTTGGCTCCGGAGCTTCACAAGGTGAAGCCGTAGAGCTATTTGATAAAAGAAAATGTATTGTTAACACAATTGATCATATGAAAAGTTCATTTAGCTATTCTAAATTTGATATGATGTTATTTAAAAAAATTTTTCATGTTAAAAAAAAACAAATTTTGTCGATTGAAGAAATATTTAGTTCTGATTTATTCGATCATCTAGAAGTAACAAAAAAGTATAGAAATAAAGAAATAATCTTGATTGAAAACGACAATAACGAAATTACCGATACAATCAAATACTTTTTAAATATGGATAAAAACAATCATCAGTTAGATGAAATAAATGTACAATACCATTATTTAAGAAAATTAGCAGTGAAAGAAAAACTTAAAAATAGATCTTGTGCATTTTATCAGGCTTGTGAATTTAATGAGTTTAGTGTTTCAAGTAATTATCTAAATAAATATCTTTTTAGAAATAAATATTTAGAAGAGTTATCAAAAATATTTTATCAAGAAAATTTTTAATTAGAAAATCAACTTTAAAAAATATTTAGGTAAACTTATATAAGTTTTTTGTATTTATATCTTTTTTTAATTTAGAAAATTTATAAATAATATTTTTAATTTTTTTTATATCCTTGACATTATCAATACAAAAATTTTTATTTATAAATTTTTTATTATAAATACTTTTTACATTATATATTTTGTAATACTTGTGTCTGTAAAAGTAATTAAAGATATGTTCTTTATCATTTTTGAGAAGTTTTTTTTTATTGACTTCTTGGAATATACTTGTTTTTGCAACTTCACAAGTTAGACCTTTTGGATAAGTTCTAGGATAAGCATTAGTGACTATATCATATTTTTTATGTAAAATTATTTTGATCATTTTTGCCATTAAATTTGTATCAAATAATGGTCTATCTGCACATATTCTAACAAAATATTTAAATTTATATTTTTGGATGCATTGATTTGTTCTATTAAAAACGTTTTCATGATCACCAATAAAATATTTTAGTTTTTTTTTTTTACAAAAATTTATTATTTTTTTATCACTTCTTATATTAGAGGTGGCAACTACTATATTGGATTTTAGTCCAATTTTATCTAGTTTATTTATGATAATCTCACAAGTAGTTTGGTTATTATAAATTTTCTCTAAAACTTTTCCAGGAAAACGTCTGGAAGACATTCTTGCGTATAATATTAATCCTATCTTTTTTGATTTTAATACATCATTAAGTTTATTTACCATTTTTGTTTATTATAAAAATTTCTTTTTAAAATAATTGTGCCATTTTTTTCTAAAGAAAATATTTTTATCATCTAAAAAAAAATCAAATGAAGGTTTTCCAAATCTTAATTCATGAAATTTTAATTTCCATTTTTTTAATTGATTTAATGTTTTTTTATAACCTTGAGCTCTAGCTTTTTTGGCATTATCTTTATTTCTGCCCATATATCTTGATGTAAAAATTATTATATAATTTTTTTTGTAAAGTTTATTAATTATATCGATACTTTTTTTATTTGGTTTTGCTGACATATATTTTTTTTTAACAGTAGTACAAATGACACCATCAATATCAAAACAAAAACATTTATTTTTTATCATTTAAAAAATAGCCTTAAGTTAATTTTCATTTTATGTACTAAAAGCATAATATTAGAAATTAAGAAAACTAAATGACGTATGTAAAAAATTTCAAATTTATAATTTCCAATTTTTTTGTATTTCTTTTTTTTAATTTTTCTTGCAATAATAGTAACGCCTTCAATATTTTTATCAAACATAAGAATATCAAAATTATGAAAATTAAATAAGTTTTTTAAAGAATTTTCAGAAAAATGGTTAAATGTATGTTTTGCATTTTTTAATTTTTTAAAATGATTTTTTTGATGATAAGTTTTGCTAAATTTATACTGGTGAACTCTAATAAGTAAATATCCATTGTTAATTAGAATTTTTCTAAAGATTTTAAACTTTTCCGCAAGGTCATTTATATAAGTGAATGTATAAAGTGATACTACTAACTTAAAACTTTTTGCCCTAAAGGTATTTTCTTTTAAATAATCATTAATTACATTATGCCCAAGTTTTTTACTTATATTTGAATTTATAATACTTGGCTCAATACCAATCGCTTTAATTTTTTTTTCTTTTAGAATATGTAATAAAGGTCCGTAACCAGAACCAAAATCTAAAACTCTTTCTTTTTTTTTTATAGAGGTAAATTTATATATTTTATTAAAAAAAAAATAATTTTTTTTTGCTCTTTTGTTTATATCTTCTCTTTTAAGATTCCATTTGTACATTTTATTTTCCTTAAAATCTTTTTTAATACTTTGGAAATAATTTTTTTTAACTTGAGTTGAGACTAAAAGACATTTTTGACAAATATTTAAACTAGTTAAAGGAATATCAATTAATTTTTTTTCTAAACATCCATTACAAGATTTAAGATTTTTCATTTATTTAATTTTACTTTATAACAAAAGTATTATAATTTCCAAAAAATTTAATTTATGAAAGATATAATTTTAAATGAGATAAAAAAAAATGGTATTTTCATAAGTAATCAACTTTTGAATGACTTTGAAAAAGATAATTTACAAAAAGATTTTTCAAATAAAAAAAACTATGAACTTTTAAAAATAAATGAAGAAGGAGAAATAAGAAATGTTTCCCAAACTTTATTTAATTTTTTAAAAAAAGATTATATAAATGATTTTCTTGTTGAATATCTTGGTAATGATTTTCAGTGTACGAATATATTGTTTACCAGGACAAAACCTGAATTAAAAAAAGAAGATGTCCAACATATTAGAGAAGGAAATGTTTTAGGTTTTCATAATGATGATTCAGGAAAGCAGATTAAGATAAATATTTTGTTAAGTGATTTAAATGAAAAATCTAACGGTTTAGAATATGCAGCTTCATCTCACAAAATAGATAAATTAGATAGATATCTAATATTTTTTTTTAAAATTTTTGGCTTATTAAAAAATTGGAATAAACATTTTTTAAATTATCAAAAAAATAAGATTAAAGGTCAAAAAGTTAACTTTATGAGTGAAAAAGATGTAAAAAAAAAATTCAACATTATTAAAGTTTTTGGAAAGTCTGGACTTATTTATATATTTGATACTAATGGATTCCATAGACAAGCAAGCGTAAATAATGAAAATTTAATAGACTCTCAAAGAGAATTAATAACAGTTTATCTCAATACAAAAATATAATTTTGTTAATATGAAAAAACAAAAAAAGAACATAATAAAATTTTAAATATTTAATTTATTCCAAATATGAAAAAATTTATTAATTTAATAAGTGAAGATAAAAAGAAGTATATATTTTTTTTTATATTTCTAAATATTTTGCTGGTATTATTTGAGACGTTCAGTATAGCCTTAATTCCATTGATTATAGATATTGTAATAAGTGAAAATCCACTTCTCCCACAATATCTAAATTCAATAAATAATCTAATATCAAATATAGATAAAAAAGATTTACTTTTATATTCATCTATTTTTGTGATTTTTCTTTTTTTAGTTAAAAATTTATATATTTTGGGACTGGTTTATTTTCAAGAAACATTATCAGTACAATTTAGATATGATTTAAAAAAAAAATTTTTTAATTTATATATATCGGCACCATTTGAGATAATCAATTCTTACAATTCATCTCAAATTTTAAGAAATACAGACGACGAAACATCAAATTATGTTTCAAATTTTTTTTTAATTTTAAAATCATTTAAAGATTTGTTTCTATTTTTGTCGATTTTTATTTTGCTGTTATTTGTAGATTTTTACACAACTTTAATAACAGTTTTAGTTTTACTTTTTTTATTAACAATTTATTTTTTTTTATTTTCTAAAAAACTGAGAAGGTTTGGAGAAGATATATTAAATTCAAAAAACTCTCTCATTAAATGGATTTTACAAAGTTTAAATTCAATAAAAGATATAAAAATTTCAAAAAAAGAAAATAAAGTTATGAAAAAATTTACAAATAAAGTTGCAATTTTTGAAAATTCTAGAAGAAAAATTAATTTTATTCAAGCAATACCAAATTCTTTATTTGAAGTTATTTTTGTTACAATTGTTTTTATTTTGATAATTTTTATATCAGTGTCACAAGCTGAAAATGTCTTACCTTTACTATCATTATATGTGGTTTCATTTATTAGGTTACTGCCAATATTTGCTAAATTCGGACAAGTTTTGTCAGGTCTTAGAAGTTCGTATCCATCAGTTGAACATTTAAACTCTGAGTTTCAAAAATTTGAAAAATATCAAATTATAGAAAAAAAAAAAATTAATATGACAGGCAATATAAAATTTGAAAATGAACTTGTTATCAACAATGTCTCATTTAAGTATTTGAATAGTGATAAAAACATTTTTCATAATTTTGATCTATCAATAAGAAAAGGGAAAGCCATAGGAATAGTTGGAAAATCTGGATCTGGAAAGACAACATTGATAAACTTAATTTCAGGTCTTTTAAATCCATCCTCAGGTAATATTAATGTAGATGGTATAGATATATACAAAAATTTAGAGAGTTGGCAAAAAAAAATTGGACTTGTACCCCAAGATAATTTTTTGATGGATGATTCAATTTTACAGAATATCTTATTTTTAAATGACGAAAACAAAGTTGATGAAAGAAGACTTCAAGATGCAATTAATTACTCAGGCTTATCAGAATTCATTGATAAACTTGAAGTAGGTATTAACACTAATGTTGGTGAGGGTGGAGCCTTTCTTTCTGGCGGTCAAATTCAAAGAGTTATTTTAGCAAGACTTTTGTACAATGATCCAGAAATACTTATATTAGATGAATTTACAAATTCCTTAGACCCGGAGAGCGAAAATCACATATTAGAAAAATTAGAATTACTTAAAAAAGAAAAAAACAAGAATTTTTTTATTATATCTCATAAAATGAAGCCCTTAAAGTTGTGCGATGAAATTATTGTTTTAGAAAACGGAAAAGTTTTAAAAAATTACAAATTTGAAGAGTTCTATGAAAAATTTCATTTTTTATATGATTAATAATATATTAATAAATTAGATCTATTTAGATATTCTAAAATTATATAATAACTTTTGATCAGTTAATTTCCATCTTTTAAAATTTGCAGGCTTAGGTCTTCCAAAAAAATATAATTTTATTTCAACCAAAAAATATTTGATAAACTTAAAATATACATAAGGTTTAGATGTATAATTCTTTTTAGAACTCACAAAAAAGTTTGTAAATATATCTAAGCTATTAAATGTTCCCGCTAAATCATTTGCTTTATTGAAAAAATTTTTCTTTTTGCTTAATCTTAAAAGGTAGTTTTTATCTTTTTTAAGCAAGTGATCTAAGTCATCAAAATTTTTTGCTTTGATTCCAAGGTTAATTGCACTTGGATATGGGCCTGGACTGGGTCCTAATTTTTTGTTTTTTAAAATATAATCATCCCATTTAACTAATTTACTAAGGTTTATTACAGGTACATTAAACTTTAATGCATCAACAGAAATTGAGCTATAAACATTCAAAATCACATCTACACTGTTTATGAAATCTCTTACATCATTCCCTTTATGTATTTCTAGCTCTGGAAAAGCATATTTATAAATTTCTGGATCTTCAAACGGGCTAACCTTAATAATAATTTTAAATTTATTATTAATTTTTTCTATAATTTTAGAAATAAGTTCAATGTATTCAAATTCAAATCTTAAATATCCAAGTTTAGAAAATCTTTTTTCTTTAAAATGCTTTCTAATTCCATATGGTATATTAAGTTTAGAAATACCAGATCCTGTTATCAATCTTAAATGTGTCGGTATACCGATTACTTTGATTTTTTTATTTTTCTCTATTTGTTTTTTTTTGGAATAATTTTTTTCATCAAATTTTAAACATCCACTTTCTATTATTTTATTTTTATAACCTTTTTTAATTAAGTATTTTTTATCAAGTTTGCCCCAAACAAATATTTTTTTTATTTTTTTTATGAGGTGATCAGGATATTTAGCCTTTTGAATTTCGTCAGTATAAAACATACCTTCAGATGAATGCATAAAAATATCAATATTTTTTTTTTTTACATAATTTACTATTGGCTCGCATGAGCTATGATATAAATTTGGAACAATAACAATATTTGGGTTTATAAAATCTATTGCTGATTTCCAAATTGGTATATAGAAAAAGTAAATCTTAATATTATGGTTTAAAAGATTTTTTTTTAAATCATAAAGTCCATAAAGTTCACGAAATTTATTATCAATAATCCAGACAATTTTCATAAAAGATAAAATATTAATTCAATAGGATAAACTTTATAATTTTAATTTTTTTTTAGTCAAAACAAATTTAAATTCTATTAATCTATTCCTGTATGTTTGACAAAAATAGAATTAATGCTTAGTTTGTTTAATCCAATGTTTAGTAATATTAAAAATTGTCCTTTTTGTGGTAGTAAAAATCTTGAAGTAGTTAAAAATAAAGATTTAT
>MDTE01199669.1_pt1 | contig 15053 bp, 8 predicted proteins | sample 811231 | NCBI WGS metagenome assembly MDTE01 (sample SAMN05326651, study PRJNA326480) | marine metagenome | isolation source: seawater | place: Indian Ocean: Red Sea | collected 2010 | reverse complement strand
CAAGATTATAATTAGTGGACCATTCCTCATAACTTTCATATATCACATAACCATTAGGAGAACCAAGATAACTCCCTAGCGACCATGATTCATCATTATAAAATGAATTTCCACCACTCGTATTATTGTAGACTATTGAATACCCTTCGCCATCAGCAGATGGATACCATTTATCATCATAGTTAAAATTAAGTATGGTGAATGGAAATGGATCCGGCAACTGCATAACTAACTTTTCACCAGCATTATTAAGTTTTCCTTGATACTCTTTTATCAATCCCGTTTCAGTTCCATATCTAGATGTGAAGGCTTGTAAGTTGGAAACCAAAACAACAGACTCATTAGACAGTAGGATTGTATCATCAAAAACAAATTGGATCCCCTCTTTAAATGAAACACCATTCAAATTTAAAGGACTATCTCCTAAATTAGTTAACTCAATAAATTCATATTCTGACCCTCCTATCGGATTATACATTATTTCAGTGACTCTAAGATGATTAATAATATCTAAACTCATTTCATATTTCTGGTAATCATCCGAGCCTTTGGATGGTTGCTCAACTCCTGGAGTCGGAAGCAGAAAACTTTCATACTGATCACTCCCAGCATTAACACCTTCAGAAACTCCAGACGATTGAGGACCATACACTACATCATCGACTATTCTGTTGGCGTCATCCCTCAATACTATTTGATCAAAATCAGTCGATAACTTAAATCCTCGTGGTTTAATCGCCGCATAACTATTGGGGCCAATAAAACTCAAATCAGGGATAGTCATTAAGTTGTCATTCAAATTAGGAGAATCAGAAAGGCTAGCACCAGACAGCTTAACAGGAAATTGAGCCGGGTTTGCTAATTCTATAAATTCGTTTTGATTCAATTGATCAGTATTAGCAAGCCATTCATTAATTCTTATACCAGATATGTCACCTGAAGGAGCAACTTTGTTAACTGCGCCAGGCGTTGGATAATTAAGAGACCAGGTCAAATCTCTAACTTGTCTGCCAATTGAGTAATTGCTTGCCTGTGATCCAAAAGTTAATGAATCTTTTATCTCGTCACCAAAAAATAGATAAATAGAACCTGCTCCATTATTTAGAGAGTTCTGCGAAAATAATGAATCTAGATTCACAACCAAATAGCCTGCCCCTTGAATCTTCGAGTATTCCGAAAGACTTATACGAAAATCAGCTTCAGAATGATTCGCAATGTAAAAATTATTCAAATCAATGGCATTAGGATTTGGGTTGTATATTTCTAAATACGAAGGACTGGAGCCATTTAAACTATAAGCTCCATCGTTAAAAATAAGTATCTCGTTAAGAATAATTTCATAGGGTAAAGAATTAACAACGGTCCATTTTTTTGATTGAGTTGGAACTTCTTGCCAATTACCTGCAAAATCCTGCCCCTTAACTTCAATCACATAATTACCAAGCGAGAGACCGCCTAAAATAATCTCACTATCTCGGACAGTTTCTCCATCAGCTTTAAAACCATCTCCTATTTGAATGACATCACTCCATTGTCCGTCTTTAAATCTCCATTGATAAGCAAAGTAACCTGGGCCACCAATTTTGAGCTTGGCATCGCGACTTAATGTATAACTATTCGGTTCTCCGCTAATAAAGATACCAGCAGGAATCATTGCTCCGAGATCTTGGCCAAAAAGACCTGAATTTTTGGCAGGCGAGGTAGGTTGAAGATTAAAATCATTATTGTCTGGATTAACAAATAAAGGATCATCAATGACGTTATCTTCTCCAAGGTCTAAGATATCAATACCTTCATGATTTCTTCCAATTTCAAGATCTGATAATTCCGGATCTAATAAATTTCTATACATTTCCAAGGGAGTCACCGGATAAGGCGGTTCCTTGGCATCATCAGCACCACTAAAAACTCTAGGAGTAACCAATATGTTATCTGAAAGGTACGCCCCTTTCCCATGAGTCGCTCGAGAATCAGTGTCTGTGGGTATAAAAAGATTAACAACTGAGGCTACGCTCGGATTGTCAAATCTATCATTGAAATCAGGATGGACCTTATAGACCGTATTGTTTTCGAAAATAGTCGCACTTTGAATTTTTAAACTAATCGCATGATCAATATCAGCAAAAACATTTCTTGATATTGAGAAAGTAGCATCAGGTCCAACATCACCAGTAGAAATGGCATTCGCGTAACCTCTGTCTGAGGTCTCATCATCTTTAAAAACATTAAGAAATACATTTTCTGAGAGAAAAACATCACCTCCTAGATCACATAACTCATCCCCTGATCCAGAAAAATAATTACCAATAATTTGAAGTATTGGATTAGGCCTCCATCCACTATCCACATCAATAACATCATTATGTCCTTTATTAGTTCCAAAGAAGTTATCACGAATAATATATCTTCCGTCCTCTGGTATCTCGCCAATTCCCTTTATATGTTCACTAATATTATCAAGATCTAATTCTGCTGGCCCCTCTTCATCTGTGAACATATCCGGAAATCTTGTATTCTTTATGATAACTGAGGCATCCTCAGTATAAATCATTCTTATATGAGTTCTCTGAAAAGAAACATCATCGATGACGCATTGAGATTTAAGGATACCAATGGCTCCCTCATCATCTTGCGCACTTTCAAAGTCCGAAGACTTAATAATATTATCAGACTCTAAAGTATTAATTAATTTAAGCCCTCTCCACTTGGGTGGAGCATCAGGAAGACTACCATTACCTGCATCATCATTTACAAATTCCGAGCCTGGGTAATGAGAGAAATAAATTCTTTTATCTTTTTCTCCCCGAATTAATGCTACCCCCTCAACCTCAATCTTTACACCTTCATCAACGTATACAGAAACTCCAGGCTTTATGTTTAAAATAACTCCATCAGGGATCTTTACGTCATTGGATACATAATAAGGTGAACCGTTTAAATCCCAAATAACTTCTCCTCCCACTGGGGTATAATTATAAAAACCCATGTCATTAATTTCTGCATCAACGAGATCCTGAATAATTGCTGGAGATTCACTTGAAATCCTAAAGTCACCAGTATCCGGATTCCTGAAAAGTGGATCCTCATTGTTGCCACCTTGCCACTCTCCTTCAACAATCGAACTTTCAACTCTAATATCATTTTCAGTGTAGTCAGTTACGATAGTCTCTTCATTTCCCCATAGGATTGAATTAATAACTGAAAATCGACTTGGCTCATCATTCCCATCTTTGTTTTCAACCTGTAGACCTACTGATTTATTTCCAGAAATAGTTACTTTTTCGAGAATAACATCAGCATCGTCTTTTGCAGAAATTCCTATGGAATTATTTATCAACAGCCCCTTTTTTAATTCAAAAGAACCTCCAAAAACGCTAATTCCCTTATCTCCACAATTTCTACAAATGACTCCTTCGGCTATGACCTCAGCATCCAGGGTGTCGATACCGTCATCATCCATGTATGCCACTGTAACATTTTTTAAAATCAGACTCTGCCCCGCATCTGATTCGTGCAGGTATATGGCGTCATTATCATCTGTTACACCATCCTCTCTATAAACACCAAGCATGTCGGTTATATAGGTATTCTCAACGAGCATGCCAGAATCAAATGTTTCAAAACCCATCACCGATCTGGCCCAATGACATCTTCTAAATACTAAATCACAACTCTTTCCATTTTTAGCGTTTGACTGTCCTATCTTACCTCTATTGTCAGAAATAGTACAATCTTCAAACAATACATTCGATCCTAGAACCCTCAAAACTCTACCGTGATCAGTGTGCCCACCCTTGGGTGAATGTCCTGCTCTATGTATATTTGTATATTTGAATAACGCACTTTCTGATTCATCAAATAATATCTGTCCCCATATATTACCTTCGGATGACGAAGTAATGGTGATTGGATTTTCACTAGTTCCAATGCAATTTATACTTCCAGAAACTATTAAATCGGCACCTCCAGAGCTTTGAGGCTCTGCATCACCATCCACTAAAATTATGGTTCCTGGCGAGATATTGAGTTCTTTACCTCTTGGAACTGTTAAGTCATCAGTTATTCGTATAATTCCTGACCAATTATTTACTTCATCTTCTAAGACTCCAGAAACTTCAGTCACATTTGGAAAGGCTCCTAAACTTGTAATGGTTTTATTTATTTGCTGCTGCCCCACTCTTACATTCAAACTAATGTCACCTGGATCAGTCGATTGACCAAATTTAAGAGCTGTTAATTCAAGATCAAAACTAATATCCGAACTTCGCTCATCTCCCTGATTAATTTCAACAGCAATTACATTCCTTCCTTCAACTAGTAAATTTGGTGTTAGTTGATCAAAGTCCTGAAAATTTTCTGATGGGGTATCATCACCATCAAGAGTATAATCGTCATAGGACATTCCATACTCCATGTTAGATGTTTTAAAAAATTCTTGGCCGTTAATGTAAATTATTGCTCCATCATCATACTTTAATCTCATCTCAAGAGCAGATATGTCCTTAACTCCATCAATATTAAATTCCGATCGAAAATAAGTTGTTGCATATTTATTTCTTGAATTAGGTCCAAAACTTAATTCGGTAACCTCATCATCATCACCATAACCCAATTCAGCTCTACCTTTTTCCCAAGCTGAATCATCAAAATTAACTCCTCTCCATAAAACACCTTGATCTGATCCATTATCAAGATAGCTCCATACAGAACCTTCGCTAATAAGATCAATCTCCTCTGCTTCTCCTCCTCCTTCGACACTCACCAAAACACTCCCCAGCCCATTCCTGAGCTGAACAATATCAGGGATTATCCTAACCCCTGGTGTATTACTTGATAGAATTGCAGTATCATCCCAGACATCTCTTAAGTATTGCCCATCGGCATCTCGTAAATCCACACGCACAAGAAAAGGGACTTTAGGAATATATGTAGACCTCGTTGTTAAGAAGAGATTACCTCCAAAGTCTTCACCTCTGAGCTCTCCTGAAACCTCTGTCACTTTACCAGTATCATGCCATACCTTTATATACTCCTCGTAAAGTAAATCATCATCTGATTGCCCATAAAATGAAACTCTTACCTTATTTGTACCCGGCATTAAATTTCCACCATTCTGAAATGAATTTAAGTCTAACTCCCACTCGCCTGACACAGGGTTCATATTAGCATTAGTCCCATTAACTCTTATCGATTTCACTTCTCCAACATGAAAACTTCCAGAGAAATTAGCCTCGCCACTGTTAGTACGAAAAAAACCATCATTGGATTTTGGCAAATCTACATCAACAGAATAATTAGTTTGAATTTGCTCAAGAACTCCACGTCTACGGTCCACAATAAATTCTTTCATTTCATCTAGCACTTCAGAATTCACTACTCCCATCAATGCTCTATCGATAATTGGATTAATGAGATCTGGCTTAAATTTATTTTCGAGAATATCAATAAACGTTGCATAATACCTACGAATTATATCTGGGTGAGATAAAAACTCCTCTAATCCGTCTACGTCCCTGTACGTAAAAATAGAAAGATTGGGATTACCTGATCTTGTTCCTTGGTCTAAAACCGTATCCAGATCGTGAGGAACAAGCTTAAACCTTGGATCTTTTACACCTCTATACAAAGCATAGTCATCCCCTTTTCCAGTTGTAAGGCCTCCTTCTCGATTACCAACGAGTGAATCGACAGCCAAGAAATGGAGCCATTGATCAATATCAACAACCTCAGATAGTTTTTCTATAAATTCTGGATCATTATTAAGGTTCAAAGTCCTTGTTAAGTTGATAATATCGAGCCACTCATCTTCCGATTTATTTGTCTTCTTAAAATAAGTGTTCCTATAGGAATCAGTTTGATCCCCTTCGTATTTCAAATCACCCTCATCTCCATTACTTTCGTCATCCCTTACCTGATAAAGATTACCGTTAGGATCATTGGGCCAATGGGCTGCAGTGAACTTTGAATCAAGAGACTCGGTCCTAGCATAATGACCATACATCCTTGGACCGCCAGACTCCGCAAGATCTTCTCCATTAATACGTAATTTAACTGCGATACTATCCGCCGCTTTAATCCCTAAGTATTGATATAGCCAACTTCCCGCTACTTGGGAGTGAATATACTGACAATTGAACTTAATCGACTCTTGTCCATTCCAAGGATCATCAGATCTAAATTTGATAAGGTGGTTGTTTGGAGGACCTCTTCTACTGCTAGCACCGCGGTTGCGAATTGATGCCAAATATCTAACTCTATCCCCTTTCCCATCGAAACTAAAAAACGTGCAATTCATTTCAGCATTACTGTCAGCTTGACTGGATCGACGACCTATCTCTTCAAGTTCAAGTCTTTCTGACTCTTTCATGACAACAAAATAACTAGGAGTGCCTCCATCCTTGAGGTATTCGTCATCAACCATGTAGAGGTAATTACAGGTATTTACTCTATCAGATATAGTTTGCGGCCATACGGTAATTTGGCCATTATTTCCGATTATTGAAAAATAAAACTCTATTACAGATTTGTCTGCTTGTGGCGGTATTTCTGAATAATATAAATCGTTTTTACCTAATATCATTTGCGACGATTTAAATTCCTCATCTTTATCATCAACTCTCCAGAATAACTTTGGCTGAAGGTTGTCAAATTTTTCTAAATTATCAATTTCAAGATTAATCAAAACGGAATCATTTGATTTTGGAACAAGAGGAAAGTGACTGACATTTTTAATCAAAGGTCGAAAGCTTGGATTAAAGATTGAATTCTGTTTACCCGGTGACCCTCCAATTAGTGAGGATGCACTCCAATTTTGGCCATTATTGTTTTTATCAGCCCAATTAATTAACTCTAATGTATTACCTTGACCATCATGCTTAGCATCCCAAATCCATCCCTCATGCCCAAGATCTTCAGGGCCTGGTTTTCTTAATGCCCAAAAACCTTCATTTGCATAATCAACTTGGTCGACCTCTTCACCAAGATCATTCTTTAGCCGAATTGTTTCTCCCGAATTCGACAACTTACCGTTCCATGGCCCCAAAGCATTCGATGCATCAGGATTGGCCAATGCAAACTTGTCAGGGTCAGCTGCGACAATAATAAATGATTTTCCCTCAACTGATACGTTAGGAAATTCAAAATCCACACCTGCAGTGATTTTCCAACCATCAAGCGAAACTGATTGATCAGTTGTATTATAAATTTCAATCCATTCTTGCCCTTGATCTTCAACTCCATCCGAATTTTTTACAGAATAATTAATCTCATTAATAATAAGACTATTATCAGACAAAGCAGCGAGAGAGAACCATAGAAAAGACAGGGAAAATGTGAAACTGAAATTAAAGGCTAGATTCATATTAATAGAATGACTTTACACTTCAACGTGAAAAATAAGACATTTGCTTTAATGAGTGTCCAACCTACAACATATCAAAACCTTATTAAAGTAGGATTAATAAACATTATAATAATCCCTAGGATGATAAATGCTTATCGGTAAAAATAATTTATGAATTTTTACGATGAAAGAGTTTCTAAAGCAGAATTAATAGTTTCAGGATCACCCACACTAATGACGTTGGTCCCTTTTCTAATTCTAGACATGAGACCAGCGAGCACAGGCTTAGGACTAAACTCTATGAAAAGGTCATGTCCCTCATTAAGCAAATTCTCCATTGATTGAGACCAACGAACAGAACCGGTTACCTGACGCTCGAGGGAACTACTAATTTCGACTTCTCCTGATTTCTGTATTGCATCAACATTAGAAACAACAGGAAAATTTGGATTAGAAAAAGAAACTTTCTCCAATTCTTGGGCCAATTTTTGCTGTGCCTGAATCATCAAACGAGAATGATAAGCACCCGCAACTTCAAGCTCCTTACCCATTCTACATCCATAATCTTTAACTTTTGTGAGAGCGCTTCTTATCTTTTCAATCTCTCCCGAAATAACGATCTGACCAGGAGCATTGTAATTAGCAACATCCAGATCAAAATCCTTAGCCAAGTTATTTACGGCCTTCTCATCACCTCCAATTATGGCAGCCATTGAGCCCTCTGTAGCATTACAAGATTCCTCCATGAATTGTCCACGCCTAGAAACGATTTCAAGTCCCTTTTCAAAACTGAAAACTCCTGCAGATGAATAAGCAGTAAACTCTCCAAGTGACAAACCAGCCGCAGCAACAGGATTAAGATTAGGACATTTGGATTTTAATATTTTCCATGTAGCCAGCCCATGTAAATAAAGCGCTGGCTGGCAAATTGATGTCTTTGTTAATTCATCATTAGGGCCTTCGAACATTTTTTTTGTTAAATCAAAACCTAATTGTTCGTCTGCCATGTCGAATAAGTCTCTGGCTTCAGAATATTCCTCGACTAATGATTGACCCATGCCCACTTCTTGAGCTCCTTGGCCAGCAAATAATAATACTACTGATTTCTTCACGATACCAATTGCTCTATCATTAATCGGCAAGAATCAACCTTGTTTTTCAATACTTTACTAGAATCATTGATTGCCTCCTCAACCGAAACCTCAGAATCAACCATTGGGAAAACCTTATCAAACACATTTTCTAAAGCCTCTTCGTCTTTGAGTATCCCACAGAATGCAACAACTGGCTTATTATGTTTATGTGCCAACTTCGCTACACCAAACGGAGCTTTTCCCATCATCGACTGCGCGTCAATACTCCCTTCTCCAGTAATAATTAAGTCGCTGCTTATCACAGCCTCTTCTAGAGAAGTCATTTCTGATATTAAATCAAATCCATTTACAAGGGTCGCGTCACAAAATGCTTTTAACCCAAATCCAAGTCCACCTGCTGCACCCGCTCCTTTATCATTTCTAATCGATAAATTGAGTTCATTCTCAACGACATCAGCCAGTCTTTTAAGCCTTGATTCATGAACATCAATATCATTTACACAAATTCCTTTCTGTGGACCATAACTTCTGGTTGCTCCTTTTTCTCCAAGAAGAGGGTTGCTCACGTCGGTAGCAACAATGATTTCAGGCAAATCAATTGGTATGTCCATGAAAACTCGATGAAGTTTGTCTAAAGAATTAGGAATATCCTCAATCACATGACCATCATTATCATAAAATCGAACACCTAGCGCCTGAGCCATTCCCGCACCACCATCATTCGTTGCACTACCACCTATCCCCAAAATAATTTTATCTACTCCCATATCTCTAGCGGCTATTATCAATTCACCAGTTCCAAATGTTGATGCTTTCCAGGGATCTAAATCTTCTTTGTTAATAAGCGATAATCCTGATGCGGCGCTCATTTCCATAAGGGCTATTTCTGGAACCCCATCCTGATCCAATGCTATTTTAATTGGTGCGGAAACACAACTTCCATGAGGCCCCTGAACACTTACTTCAAAAGTAGTTACTCCCAAACTATGGCCTAATATATCTGAAGTCCCCTCACCTCCATCTGCCACTGGTTTCAGAACACACTCATGATCTGATAACCCCTCGGAAATCAAATCAGCAACTTCTTTTGCTGTTAAGGTCCCTTTAAATTTATCTGAAGCTATAAGAACTTTCATCTAGATGAAAAGACAAACTAATTAACACAACTACTAGTAAAAGCATTAATGAAGCCAACTTCAATTGCTAATATCTCCTGAACATTAGTTTCAAGATCAGTCCTTAGATTTTCAAGAGCAGAAACCCGTGCCAACAATTCATCAGTTGTATGCGAATCACTCAATAATTTTGTGAATTGAGAATGTTCTGGAAAATCTAAAAAACCAACATCCACTTTTTGCCTTATGGCATCTCCTGCCCATGAAATTAAAACTTCAAATAAAGATGACCTTTCTGCCAGATAGCGTGAATGAGAAATCGCCTTGTGGTAATCCTCTCTACTCTTCAGCCATTTTCCATCAGTTGTTTTAGAGAATTTTTCGGACTCAGATTTTCTGACTTCGTCTTGGTTCTTTTCGCAATCTTCTTTTACAGAGCGCAAAAGCTCTGAGAACTTTTTCGATAAACTCAATGCATCTGAAATACTCCCTTTTGTAGGCATTTCACTTAATAGGCCTCTCAAATAGTTACCATACTCATTATCGGCAATATGCTTTTTTCTAGACTTCAAAGGTACTTTAATACATCTAGATAAAATCGTATCTAATAACTGCTCAGGAAAAGAAGTTATAAGAAATATTAGACATTGGTCTGGTGGTTCCTCCAACGTTTTAAGAAAAGCATTTTCAGCCTGCTCACCCAAGCGATCCGCATCCTTAATGATTCCAATTTTATATTGGCTCTTAGAGCTCTTCTGATAAAACATCTCTTCGAGATCCCTCATTTGCTCAACTTTAATTCTTCTCGATTTTGACTCAGGCTGGATCAGTCTAACATTTTCTGAGATGACATCCTGTAAAGAATTATCCTGAGATTGACTATTAATTAATGCAACTAACTTGAGAACTAACTCATCCTTTCCAGAACCTTTCTCACCTGTAATAAGATAAGCATGAGACAGTCTCTTTTTTTTAAGAGAATTACTCAGGTAGCTAAATGCAGTGTCAATTTCCAATGCCATATTTTTTATTTAAATGCTCCCATATTTCATCCTCAATTGCGTCAGCACTTTGACTGCCATCTAAAAGAACAAACCTCTTTTCATTAGCCTTAGCCATTTCTAAATATCCTGATCGAACCATTTCAAAAAATGAATTTGGCTCTCTCTCCATCCGATCAGGTTTATCACCAGATCTATCGGCAACTCTTCTTCTTCCTTCTTCAACAGTTATGTCTAGTAAAAAAGTACAATCTGGATAGAAATCACCAACTGTAAAATCATGAACTTGCTTTACAAACTCTTCGTCTAATCCTCTTCCCTTACCTTGATAGATAGTCGTAGAATCCAAGAACCTATCAGCAATAATATATACACCCTTTTCAAGCGCTGGAGCGATAACCTCTCTAACAAGTTGTGCTCTGCTAGACGCAAAAAGAAGCAATTCTGACTCCGATGTCATATTTTCTCCCTCTGGTGCATGTTGGAGCAGATTCCTGATAGACTCACCGAGCTTTGTTCCACCCGGTTCTCTTGTATGTAAAACATCAATTCCTAGCTTTTCCAATCTATGACTAAGTCTCTTGATTTGAGTGGATTTTCCACAACCCTCCGAACCTTCAAAACTGATAAAAATACCTTTATTCATTTAAGCCAAAAATTCAAATTTTAGACAGAATAGATTAACATGAATAAATCTACAAAAGTACATTAATTATTAATTTTTTCAGGGAAAAGCCCCATAATCCCATCTCTCGATGCATTACATATTCCTCGTTCCGTTATCAGCCCACTAACTAATCTGGATGGAGTCACGTCAAACGCATAGTTAGCATAATTGAATGAATCTAAAGAAACTGCAATTGATGATATCTTTCCCTCACTATTAAGCCCTTCGATGTTCATTACTTCATCAGAATCGCGTTGCTCTATTGGAATATCTCCACCCCCTTCAGCAGTATCCCAATCAAAGGTCGAAGACGGTAATGCAACATAAAACGGTATTCCATTATCCGTAGCCGCAAGGGCCTTAAGATATGTGCCAATTTTATTAGCCACGTCCCCATATGAATTTGTCCTATCTGTTCCAGTAATCACAACATCAACCATACCTGATCGCATTAAATGACCGCCGGTATTATCAGGAATAATAGTATGAGGTACACCCTCGTTAGCAAGCTCCCATGAAGTGAGCCTAGCACCCTGATTTAAAGGTCGCGTTTCATCAACCCATACATGAACTGACAACCCCTCCCTGTGAGCACAATATATTGGCGAAGTTGCAGAACCCCAATCAGCAAATGCAAGCCAACCGGCATTACAATGAGTAAGAATATTTACAGGAGACGAGTTATTTTTATTTTTTGCTATATCATACAATATCTTTTTCCCATGATTACCTATTTCATTACACCATCGCGCATCCTCATCTGATATTTTGTTAGCCTCATTAAGCGTTAATGTTATCCAGTTTTCATTTTTATTTTTCGCAACCAAATCCAGTTGCCTTTTAACTGCCCAAGAGAGATTTGTTGCAGTTGGACGAGCCTCCAATATTTTAGAGGCAAGAGATTCAAGTTGAGAGTAACTGCCTCTACTTTGATTGGCAGCCAACCACATTCCATACGCTGCGGTGACGCCTATACAACCAGCTCCTCGTACATGCATATTTTTTATTGCAGAAACCAGTGATTCAACAGAATCAAGATTTTCAATCTCAAACGCAAAAGGCAATTTGGTTTGATCTATTATTTTGACTATTGGTTGCTCATCCTTATCAACCCAAACGGTTCTAAAGTGTTTTCCATCAACATTCATACTTGATATTCCAGCATAGCTTTTAAATTAAAAGTGAATAAAGTGAATAAATTGAAATCAGAACAACTTAGTCACTTGAAGCAAAATATCATTAAAGATGAAAAATTTGTTTCAGTAATTTCAGCTTCATTTGGTGATGGTCACAATGCTGCAGCAAAGGGAGTTGTCGAAGCCTTCAATTCTTTGAAGGTTCCAAACAGTGGATTAATTGATCTTCTAGAACAGATCCACCCCGCTACCATGAGTTGCTTTACAAAAGGATACCGCCTCGTCACAACGAGATGGCCTGCAATTTGGGAAAAAATGTACATGCTTGCAGAAAGTTTTCCTTTTGGCAATGAGTCGTTCGATTTGATGCCCTCAATTACAAATGGATTTTCTAAATATCTAAGAGAAACCAAACCTGATGCCATCATCAGTACTTACCCCTTATATGGGCACATTATTGAGAGAATTTTTGGCAATGGAGATTTACCATTCAAATTTGTAACAATGATTACTGATTCAAAGTCCATCAACAAATCCTGGTTTCATGGAGCTTCAGGAGAATTCGCTGTATTAGATCAAATATCTGCGAATAAATTAATCTCTCATGGCATTTCTAGTGAGCGAATTCATATAACGGGATTTCCTGTTTCTCCACGTTTCTTAGAGAATCGACCAAAGGAATTTGAAAATAAATTACCTAAAGAATTCAAAATTCTATACACGCCCACATCAAACAATCTACACGTAGCTTCAACTCTTAGAGAATTAAATTACTTAACTGACAAATCGCCCAATAAAATCTCATTAACAATTGTTATGGGAAGACACTTTAATAGATTAGATAAAATTGTCAGATCTCAAGCTCCTGAAGGATCCACCATTATAGGTTGGACTAAGAGAATGTCAGAGTTGTTGAGCGCAAGTCATTTAATAATAGGAAAGGCAGGAGGTGCATCAGTTCAAGAAGCAATGGCATCAGCTTGTCCCATGATTATCGATTCAATGATACCCGGACAAGAGGAAGGTAACGCCGAAATGATTACTAAAATTGGTGCAGGAATCGTTGCTTTTGAACCTAAAGAAATACGATCTACGATTGAGGACCTTTTAGGTAATAACGGGAAAGAATGGCTCAAATTTCGAAAAAATTGTCATATCAAAAGCACCCCTGAAGCCGCTCTAAACCTAGCCAAAATTGCAATCAACTAAATTAGCACAGCTATCTACTTAGATCAGTTTGAAAAACAATCTTAAAACCTCTTTTCTGTAGAGCAGAAGCGGCAAAATCAGAATCCTCGACTATCAAAGCTATTAGGGGCCATCCGTTCTGATTTATAAACAATGGATAACTAGTATGAATATGAGTTTCAGCTGCACTCAATGCTGAAAGACATGATGCCAGTGAAGGCACACCTTCTGTTAATCGCACAACTACAATTTCATTCACCACAAATGGAATACCTTTTTCCATAAATAATGTTTCTGTAAGTTCAGGATCACTAACCACTAAACGAAGAACATTAACATCAAACGAATCCTGCACACTCAAGCCTAGGACTAAGACATTTGAATCTCCCAATAATTTTATTATTGAATGCATCGCTCCAATACGATTTTCAAGCATTAATGAAAACTGCTTAACAGGATTACCACTTTTAATGATTGGATCTTCTATTCCCATAAGAACTCAGGACTTATATCAATATTTAAGTTAAATTATTTTATTATCCAGTTGTTATTTATTAACTCTACAATTTTTACCTGATTAATCCCACCTTTGCGCTCTTTAGGGAAACATATCTTTAGGATACATTCTTTTTCCCATTCATCATCGAGTAAGTTATTTATATTTACACCTATATCTGAATCTTTTCGAACGTACCCGTATAAATCTTCTTCAGACTTCCAGTCACTTATTCTAACACAAATCCATTTGGAGCGCTCTGGAAAAGCAAATTCTGGATTACTATCCAATGTGGCTCGAACCCTAAAATAAAAAGGATCACTTCCATCAGATTTAACAAAATCATCCCAATTCATTTGACCGTACCTAACGAATTCTTCCCAATCTAAAAGAAAACCTCTATCTGTATCCTCTAACAAAACAGTTCGAGCTCGAAAAACATCATCTACAGTGATTTTAGCTATAAAAAAACCACTCAAATTACCATCAAGTTTTTCAACCGATTCAATACTTTCTAATTTAGGTATTGAAAATGCGTTCCTAGAATAATGATCTTCAACGTGATTTAAAATCCTCTATGAAAATCGAATGATTCCATTAAGCTCAAATCTATCAGAGACTGAAAAAAATTTTTTAATTGTATCTCTGGCCCTATAATCAGTTTGAAATAAATCTTCATCCAAACCTCTAGGTAAGGGATTTATTTTATAACTATTTACGTTTAATGTATTTTTGTTTACCCCAGATTCTCGTGATTTATTATCCTTAAACGAACACTTACTAAATAAGTAGGTGATTAAAAAAATAATTAATAAAGTTACGAGAATCCATTTGAGTAATAAAAGAGAATTAAATTTTCTATTGAGGTGAATAGGTTCAAGAACAAGACCTATTGGTAATTCTTTCTGGTTTCCATATTTGTTATTTATCTGCTCCTCGTTCACATCCTCTACATCCTCTACATCCTCTACATCCTCTACATCCTCTACATCCTCTACATCCTCTACATCCTCT
>MDTE01175464.1_pt1 | contig 15054 bp, 17 predicted proteins | sample 811231 | NCBI WGS metagenome assembly MDTE01 (sample SAMN05326651, study PRJNA326480) | marine metagenome | isolation source: seawater | place: Indian Ocean: Red Sea | collected 2010 | reverse complement strand
TGAAGCCATTGGTATTTTCCTGAGAGGCAACCTGAGGCCCCGGAAGGCGCACTAAGAAACATGACAGGTCCAAAAGAACTTAGCTCTCGATAGAAAGAACTCAACCAGACATAAGCTTTCAAATCTCTCCAGAACTTTTCTGGCTCTAACGCTTCGCTTTTGAAGAAGTCTATCGGGTCTTTCTCAACAGACATTGTCGGGAATAATTCTCCGGGCTGAGTTCTCTTCCAGCTAGCAAAAATCGTTTTGGGATCGTAACCCTGAACTTCTAGGGCGCCAGTCATGAAGTCGACACAAACACCGTCAAGGTCTAGATATATTTCATAATGCTTCATATTTTATTTCACGGAGGTTTAATTAAAACTATTAAACATTGGAAGCTTGATAGTAGGAAACTATTTGTGGCCTAATTTTTAGGTCCGAGATTTTTCCCTCAAGTTTTACCTTCCAAATTTTAAAACAATCTTCTCATATTTGGATCTAGGAGATTTCAAGTGCACCCAGGAGCAGAGCCAACTCAATAAAACATTAGATCGCTCTCGTTGAAGCTTTGAGCCAGTTGAGTTCTTTCTTTTTTAAGAAGGGTGCAAGTTTCGCCTTGGTGCTCTCGTGGTAAGAGTTAATCCACTGGATCTCTCGCTCTGAAAGAATGGAAAGATCTATTAGAGAGATATCGAAAGGCGCAAAGCTGATCGTTTCGAAAGAAAGCATCGAATTACTATTCTCTACAACCACCACCAGATTCTCACAACGAATTCCGTATTCACCCTCTTTGTAGAACCCTGGTTCATTTGAAATTACCATGCCTGGGATCAGCTCTTGAGAGTGAGCTGATCGAGAGATGCCTTGCGGCCCTTCATGGACCGAAAGAAACGCTCCAACGCCATGACCGGTTCCATGGTCGTAGTCTAACCCTTCTTTCCAAAGATACTGCCGTGCGAGAGCGTCGAGATTTGCACCCGTTGTTCCTTCGGGAAAAACTGCATCGGCAAGGGCGATGTGACCCTTTAGGACGAGGGTAAACATTCTTCTATGTTCCTCTTTCGGCTTCCCAATGGCTACGGTTCTTGTAATATCAGTGGTTCCATCTAAGTATTGGCCACCAGAGTCAACAAGATAAAGGTTATTAGATTCTATCTTCGACGGGGTGCCATTCAGGTAATTATAATGAGCTAACGCTGCATTAGCTCCTGCAGCGGAGATCGTGTCGAATGAAAGGCCTTGAAAGTGTTTTAGTTCGGCTCTGTATCTCTCCAACTTGTCAGCGAGTTTTTTTTCGTTATGATAAAAGCCTTTTTTTACTTCGTTATCCAACCAACCTAGAAAACGAGTTACGGCGGCGCCGTCTCTTAAATGACATTTTCTTATGCCGGCTAATTCTGTAGGATTCTTCGTAGCTTTTGCTAAGACTGTAGGATCTGAACCTTCGCTAAGATCCGCGCCTGCTTTAAGGCAAGTTAACTGACACCATGCGTTAGATGTTTTTGGATCTGCTGATATCTTGGACCCGTTTTCTCCTAAAGACATTAAATGCGCTTTCAGGTCTTCTTGTTTCTTGCAAACAACGCCTTCACCTACATGATCGAAAAATGCTTCAGGCAGTTTTTTTCTGTCTACGAAAAAAACTGCTTCTCCATTTTTATCGAGTATTACGAACGAGCGAACTACAGGAAGCTTGGGCACGTCGTTACCTCGTATGTTTAAAATCCAAGCAATGGAATCTAGTTGTGTGATCAAAGCGAAGTCCGCTTTTCTCTTACGAATCACCTCGGCGGCTGCTTTTCTCTTTTCTTGGCTGCTTGTACCAGTGAAGCATTCTTCGTGTAGCCTTATCTGTTCGTCGCAAGGCTTTGGTTTATCTTTCCAACACAAGTCTATGGGGTTGTTTTCTAGCTCTATAGCTTCGGCTTTGTTTTGTCCCAACTCAAGTTTCATCTCTCGGAACCATTCCAACGAATGCAGTCTAGTATCGATCCCAACCCTTGAATTAAGTGTCATTTTCTCTAAAAGCCATCGCACAGGTGAATCTTTGAAGACGTGTTTAAATTCAAAAGTGTCAGCTGGTAGTTGCTGACGAACCTGAATTGTATATCTGCCATCCACAAAAATAGCTGCTTCATTTTTGAGCACTATGCACATCCCTGCAGAGCCCGTGAATCCGGTTAACCATTTAAGTCTCTCCTCTTCGGGAGGGGTGTATTCTCCGAGGTGTTCGTCGGAACTTGGCACGAGAAAAGCGTCCAAATCAAGCTCGGCCATTTGCGCTCGCAGCAAAGCGAGTCTGATTTTAGTCTTTTCGAAATCGCGGTTAGATATATCGCAAACGTTCATTTGTTAATACTCAAAAACCGTTCCTCTCTCTCTGATCTAAGGTTTTTTCTTTAGGCATAATTGGGTATAACTCGCCCACCGTGTTCTATCATCTTATCATCTTCTTCACTTGAATTTTTTGTCACTTTTTACTGTTAATCGATGAAGAAATTGTTTCGATCTTTGCCCTGACTTTTTGAGAGTTTGGGTTGTAACTGAGGGCTATCTCTAAAGCCATTAGCGCTTCTCTATGCTTTTTCATTTTCTGAAGGCTTAGCGCAATGTTGTATTGAACAATATCTATGGGAACTTCTCCAAGCTCCAAAGCTTTTTGGTAGTCTATCAGAGCTTTCTCGTATTCCCCCAGACGATGAAAAACTGTACCTCTATTTATATAAATCTTGGATAGATCTGCTTTTAATCCCACTGCCTGATTGTGGTCCTCCAAAGCTTGACGGAGTTTCCCTGCTGCAGCGCGAATGATTCCACGATTCGTATGAGTCGCAGCTAGGTCCCGCTTTGAAAGATCGTCATATCTGATCGCATCGGTGCAAACTTTGGTATCCGATAGGGATGATGAGTTGCCGCTAAAGATAAAACATTGCGCCGCGTTCCCCGATCCAAAAGAGGTTTTGCTTTGTCCGAAACTCCAAGTGGAACAGAGCGTTAAAGCAGAGAGAAAAAAAACCTTCCTGAAGACACTATTTAACTCTATCATCGTTAGTAACTTTAAAATAAGGTCACGGGCTCCCACTCGCCATTAAAAGCCTCAGTGTTTTCCCAGATGGTGTAGTTTTCCCCATAGAGGTTTTGGGATTTACTCAGCTGGAGGTCTGATCCTTCAAACAAAAATCCCTGAACTACCTTTTCATCGAAATCGACAAGTGTGCAGCCCGGGGAGAATTCTCCGCTGATAGTGCCTGCGTTGATTAAAGTCAGTTTTTTGAAATGTACCATAGTGCGGAAATGAATGTGTCCGTTGATCATGTAATCGAAATTTTCCTCACATATTATTCGGTCTAGCTCTTTACTTTTTAATGCCGCAAACTGACTCGTTCCTGGCCACACTTTCTTTAAATCATTTTTACCGACTCCATGACATAAAAGCACTCTTATTTTGCCAAACGAAAATTTTGCCTGTAATGGTAAAAGATTCAAATAGTCTAGGGTCGACCTAGATAAATCTTTTATGTTGTGTGCGTTCTTTACATGGCGAGCCTTATTCTCGATTATCCATCGATCGTGATTACCTCTCACTGTAACGACTTCGAAAGCCTTAAGTAATTCCACACTTCGGTTAGGACATCCGGGGCCATCGATAATGTCTCCAGTGCACACTATTTTGGCGCAACCTTGATTGACCAGAAACCTTAAACTGCTTTCAAGACGCACATCCTCTGCATGGACGTCTCCAATTATGCCTAGTTTACCAATGCCTTTTTCAATCACTACCTGTTCTACCAAAAAGGGTCTCCTTGATGAGAATTAACCTTTTTTCTGGATCAGTCATCTCTAACAATGACTGCATTACGTCTGGATCAAAGCGAATCATTTTGAATATTTCGAAAGAAAACTTTCCAGGATCTAATGTCGACCATGATTTTTGGTCGAATTTCGCGAGTTCAGTAGGGGCCTCGCGTTGCAGAATATTCGCCATTTGTTTCAGAATTTCTTGCTGATGGTGGACGAGCTTCGCTGATTCTACAACCTCGTCTTCTAGCAGTTTGCATTTACAGATTCGATACGGAAGTGTTTGTGTCTCCTCAATTAATACAACTCTATGTTTTAGATTTATGTTGACATAAATTCGACCGTCTTTCGTCTTCTCGAGAACTTTTACTGCTCCCACACAAAAGATGTCTTGGGGTTCGTAAGTTGCTTGATTTTGGCTGAGTGCCTCTTTTATCGATTGGTTTTCTCTGGGCGTGCTGATCCTTTTTTTTGTGTTCGTAATCCCGATCATACGATCATTCTCTACAGCGTCGGCGATCATCGCTCTATACCTCGGTTCAAAGACATGTAATGGCATCGAGGTGTCAGGGAAGGCAACTAGATCAGGAATCGGGAAAAGCGGTACTTCGAAAAAATTGTCCATGTGCCTCTTTGATTTTAAGCTTGTATCTGTGAGAAATGTTTTTGTGTCCAACGCGGGTCTGAGTCTAGCACTTTTTAAATTGGCTAACTTCTCGACTGTATTACATACGATCCTGAGAGAATATTAGCCTCGTTTGAGTATAAAAATTCTCCCATAATGTGGAGAACCAACGGCAGTTGGAGTAACCGGCCATCACTTGTTTAGCTTTTCTGAAAATAGGTAACATGCATTTTCTCCAAGCTTTTGAAAGCGGCGGCATAATTTCGGAACACTTTCTCTTCAAAGAAGGACAGTTTCGAGGTCTCAGCTTGGCTTTGCGGGGGGATTTCTACCCAACGAGATAAGATTCACAAACGCTTTCTATAGAACCTGTTCGCATCATAGTATCAAATTTTTGCCATAGCGTTTTCATGATTTTGCTCTAATCTTTTTAGCGGTTACTCAGTACTTGCGATCGTTCTTGAACCCATAATAGGTTTATTTGTGTTGGAAAAAACTGCTAGCGATTGGCCATTACAGGTCACATTCTTTAGGGCTTTGCGGGTTATATGAAGTCTTTTTGCCTCGGTCGCTACTGAAATATCGGCTCTGAGCGCTGCCGCACAAATCTCCATAGCCTTTTTGTCTCCAACAAAGCGATATTTTTCCTCAATAGAATATTCTGAAGCATAAACCATGTTTGCGAAACAAAGAGACAATAACAACAACTGAAAACTTTTCATTTTAACTCTCGAAGCTTTTTTAAAGAGGATTAATAATCTTTACATAAACTTAATATATAAAGAAAAATTTCGAAAGTCTACACAATCTTTACATAATCTTTAAAAAGTAACGGGAGAGCATCAACAAGTTTTGTGCTTTTACAAAAAGATAGGTTAAATTCGCCATTTGAAAGTTAATAGGGCTGGAGGAATTGAGTAAGTCGAAGAGAAAAAAAGTAGCTTTAGTTACGGGAGCAAGTAGGGGCGTAGGCAAAGGCGCGGCAGAGGGGTTAGCCGAGGCTGGCTACAAGGTCTATTTGACGGGAAGAAGCTCCAGCGACCGCGAGCCGCCCGAACCCCTTACTATTGAAGCGACAGCACAATCGGTTGACAGCTTTGGTGGAGATGGTGTCCCAATTCGCGTGGATCATAACGATGATGAGCAGGTTCAAAAACTTGTCGAGCGGATCCAGATAGAAGACGGTAGGCTTGATGTGTTAGTAAATAATGCTTTTCAAATTCCGAATCCACCGGCAATGGGCAAAGGTTTTTGGGAGCACCCCATCTCCGTGTGGGATGATCAATGTGGCGTCGGTTTGAGAGGTTACTATGTGATGTCAGCTTTTGCGGCACCGTTTATGGTTAAGCAATCCTCTGGACTTATAGTCAACATCTCTTCCCGAGGGGGACGAGAGTACGTATTCAGCGCTAGCTACGGTGTTGGAAAGGCAGCCGTAGACAGAATGGCCCAAGACATGGCACTAGAGCTGAAGCCTCACGGAGTCTCTGCCTTATCGCTATCTCCATCGAAGGTAAAGACGGAATTTATTCTAGACATGGTGGCGCAGGGGAAAATCACTCTTGATCCTACCGAAGCCCAGTCAGTTAGACTGACAGGAAGAGTGATAGCTGCTATCGCGTCATATCCAGAATTAATGCAGCTATCTGGGGGTATCCATACAGTCGCTGAGTTAGCCGCCCGGTTTGAGGTTGAGGACCCCGAGCCAGGCGCAAATTGCTAATTAACTTTCCGGAGGTGCTCTATACTGCAACGACGTTTTCTGCTTGAGGACCTTTTTCCCCCTGGGATATTGTGAACTCCACGGTCTGGCCCTCAGCGAGCGTTTTGAACCCTTCTCCGCTAATCGCGCTGAAGTGCACAAAAACGTCTGGGCCAGACTCTTGCGAGATAAATCCGAAGCCTTTCGACTCGTTAAACCATTTTACCGTACCTGTAGTTGTTGACATGCCGCTTCTTCTTCCTTTCTAATTTTGAGTTGCTGAACTTGTTGCTCTTACCAAATTCGTAAGGAAGTCAAAAAACTTCTTTCCCAAATTTTATCGCTAGAGATGTTCAACTTCTCAGTATACGCAGGTTTGAGAGCCTCAGACAAGCGAAAAAGGCGAATATTCAGCCAAATTTGCAGAAAAGTAAGGCGATTGAGGTAAACAAATCGGTTTTCTTCATATTTTTCCTGATTTTTCGACATATTTTATGGATATTGAATTAACACAGTGCCTTATATTTTTGGGCGTAAAATACTCACCTTCAAAGACGTGTCCTAAATGGCCGCCGCAATTTGAACACATAATCTCAATTCGGTGCCCGTCTGCATCGACTTCCCTTGTGATCGCACCTGGTAATTCGTCGTCGAAGGCGGGCCAGCCGCAATTCGAATGAAACTTATCTTGTGCTTGGTAAAGAGGTTGGTCACATTGTTTGCATGCGTAGAAGCCGTTCTCTGCGAAATGATCAGTGTATTTTCCAGAGAACGGTCTCTCAGTGCCTTTCTGCAAGATAACCCACTTCTCTTCTTCGTTTAATTTATTCATTCCTATATTATCTACGAAGATACAGAGGTTTGCACGGAAGAAAAATTTTGTCCAAAGAAAAGCGCCGAGTTTACCTCCCTCTTTATTGACTTCCTAAAAGGAGCTTGCCCATGAGATTATTGCTTGCAGCCGCTGTTGGGTTTACTTTACTTTTTCTCCATGGATGTTCGGAGACTTTGGTGAATATAGAGGCGGAAGATAAGAATGTGAAGACTGCCGCCGGTAGCGCTTTCCTGGAGAAAAACAGCTCTAGGTCAAAAGTCGTTACCACAACCAGTGGCCTTCAATATATCGTTCTCAAACGGGGAAGTGGCATAAAACCAAGTTTGTCCTCTACGGTGGTGACACATTATCAGGGAGAGTTTTTAGATGGGACTGTTTTTGATAGCTCTCGTCAACGAGGTGCCCCTGCTATCTTCCCAGTGACAGGAGTGATTGAAGGCTGGACGGAAGCGCTCCAATTAATGAATGAAGGGTCACATTGGCGCTTGTTCATCCCTCCCGAATTAGCTTATGGGGACAGAGGCGCGGGGGGCGGAAGAATACCTCCCAATTCGGTTTTGATTTTTGACATTGAGCTCTTGGAGGTAAAGTAAGGTATGGAGTTTTGAGGTAAAAAGAATGGAAGAGCTCGAGGATTTTAGAGAACAAACAAGGGATTGGTTAGAGACGAATTGTCCGCCAACGGCCAGGGGAGCGGGGTACGTCCCCACGGGCAGTAAGTCAGTGGACCTGCATCCTGAGATCAGGCTATGGTTAGAAAGAATGATTGAGAAAGGTTGGACTGTGCCGACCTGGCCCAAGCAATATGGTGGAGGAGCCCTCGGGAATGACCAGTACCGAGTCTTAATAGAAGAACTTAAGCGCATCGATGCCCGGCCGCCATTAACAGGCCGGGGCGTCAACTATATAGGTCCAACGATTTTAGAATTTGGAACTGATGATCAAAAGGCTCGCTGGTTACCAATATGTGCCCGAGGTGAAGGCGCTTGGGCGATGGGCTACTCTGAACCAGGAGCCGGTTCGGACCTAGCTAGCCTTTCGACTCGAGCCGAAAAATACGGCGATCAGTATTGGCTCAACGGGCGAAAGACTTGGACGAGCGACGCATACGAGTGCGACTACATATTCGTTTTGGTAAGGACTTCGCCGGAAAAACCGAAGCATGAGGGTATAAGCCTAATTCTTGTGGATATGCATCAAGAGGGGGTTTCCGTCAGTCCAATTCCGTTATTATCGGGAGCATCTCCGTTTTGTGAGACTGTATTCGAAGATGCTATTGCCTCCTCAGGAGATATCATCGGAGGCGTTGATAATGGCTGGACGGTTGGCAAACGGTTACTTCAGTTCGAGAGGTCAACTCATGCGGGCATTAACATATCAGGAGCTCAAGGTGGATTGACGCAAGATAGTCGTTTACCTGATCTGGTCAAGAAGTATGTCGGAGCTTCTGGTGGTAGTATCTCTGATTTTGCGATGCGTGAGAGATTGTTGAAATATGAAATGAATACAAAGTCTCAGCAAATTACTCAGCGAAGAGCTATTGAAGAATTGGAAGCCCGAGCGCCCGGATTTACCTCTTCAGCGGTTAAATTGACAAACGCTCTTAACATACAAGCTGGAGATGAGCTTTTGATGGATTCGATGGGACCTTCTGGTTATCGATGGGATGTTGAGAGTGGAGCAACCAAGGAGGAACTCAAAGCTCTAAGAAATTGGCTCTATCAAAAGTCTCTTACGATAGCGGGAGGCACTAAAGAAATCCAGTTGAACATTATCGCTAAGCGGGTGCTCGGCCTGCCAGACTGAGTTCAATTACGCGTTGGCCGACCGAGTCCTAGCATTCTCTAGTTTGCTTTCCGTAGGGCGCATTCTACCCATTACTTGGCTAGTTATTTCGTATGACCTTAATCTGGCTTCATGATCGAAAATTGAGCAGTTGAAAATAATCTCTTCAGCTTGCGTATCCTCCAAGAATCCAGAAATCGCGGCTTCAAAATCTTCGGCATCGCCAACTGCTGAGCACTTCGACATCTGGGATACGATTTGTCTTTCCGATTCATTTAGCTTCCGATCGATGTTCTTTTCGGGCCTAGGAAGTTTTCCTGGATTACCTAGACGGAGGCGTATGATCGATTTGATTGATGAACTTCTATGAAATAATGCGGTCTCGTGGTCGTCAGCAACGCAGACGTTGAATCCCAATATCACGTAGGGTTCTTTCAACTGGTCCGAGGGTTTAAAACTGTTTCGATATATTTCGAGAGCTTGGTGCATAGCCCCAGGAGCAAAATGACTAGCGAAGGCAAAAGGTAGACCGAGCATTCCTGCAAGCTGAGCACCGAAAAGACTCGAACCCAATATGTAGATTGGAACATTGGTCCCCTCTCCTGGTGTAGCAATTATTGCTTGACCAGTTTCGGCTGGCTTAAGGTAATGCTGGAGTTCAACTACATTTCTTGGAAATTCACTGACATCCTCGTTACCGGACCGCCGCAGCGCTAGCATCGTATTCTGGTCTGTTCCCGGTGCGCGACCCAAGCCAAGATCAATTCTATTGCCATGCAGGGTTGCTAAAGTTCCAAATTGCTCCGCAATAATTAACGGACTGTGATTTGGCAGCATAATGCCCCCAGCACCAACCCTTATCTTGCTTGTGTTACTCGCTATGTGACTAATCACAAGAGAAGTGGCGGCCGAGGCTATGCCCCTCATATTATGATGTTCGGCCACCCAATAACGCAAGTAGTTCCAGCCTTCCGCGCATTTTGATACTTCCACTGATTCTTCTAGTGCTTGCTTTGCGTCACCTCCCTCTTTTATCGGAGCAAGATCTAAAATCGAGAACCTAGTCACTAATCTCTCCTTTGTGAATTCGTGCTGACTATTGTTGATGAACAGAAAGTTGTCGACGCGCACATTTTAATCGTCGACTTTAATTATTCTGGTTCCAATGTTTCCTCCGGCTAATAGATCAACAAACGCTGAAGGAGCGGCCGTTAAACCATCGAAAACATCGTTTTCGGGGAGGATCTTTTTGTCCGCTATCATTTGCTTTATTTCTTTTCTCGCGGTTTCATATTCATCTGCGAAGTCGAACACTAGGAACCCTTCCATACGAATCCTTTTGTTTACCAAAAGCCCAGGGATTCCCCTCGGGCTTCCTGATGGTTGACTGGTATCATACTGTGATACCGCGCCACAACACACTATTCGTCCTCGCTCGTTCATCCTAAACAGAGCTGCCCCTAAAACTTCGCCACCAACATTGTCGAAATATATATCAACTCCTTTTGAGCATGCCTCTTTCAATTCATTTCTGAAATTTTCTGAGCGATAAGAGACCGCTTTATCAAAGCCTAAACGCTTTCGGACCTGAACACATTTTTCTTCGCTACCAGCGATTCCCACTGTATGGCAACCGATTATTTTTGCGAATTGGCCGACAAGGTGTCCTACACTTCCCGCCGCCGCGCTGACTAGTAAAGTCTCCCCAGAGGAGGGTTGCGCTACTCGATGAAGGCCAAAGTAGGCTGTCAAACCGTTCGTTCCAAGGGCCCCCAGATAATGTTTCAAATCTACATCATCGACTATCTTTTGACACTGCGTCGCCTTTTGAGAGCTGTAATCTTGCCATCCGCTCTGACATACCACTAAATCGCCCTCGAGGAACTCTTCGCTTTTCGATGCTTCTATCCGACAAACTCCGGTTGCGTTCATCACAACTCCGGTCTGAGGAGCGCCTGCATAAGTTGCGCTTCCTTGAAGGCCGGCACGACTGCCCGCTGCAATCGTCACAAGCAGTGTGCGACAGAGCACCTCGTTTTCTCTTATTGAAGGTATCTGATCTTCAATAATTTTAAAATTATTCTCGCTTAAATGTTCTGTCGGAAGGCTTTCGACTAGAACTCGTCTATTAGTCATTTTTAATTTCTCGTAAACAAAACTGTTTTCTTTTTACTGGCACTTGTGAGGAATTTCGAGCTAACTAGCTTTTAATGTTCCATCCTGACAAGAAGGGCTCCGGAATTTTTTCCATCGGTCTTAAAATCGAATATTATTTTTTCTCTCTTCAAAGTCTCCAATTCTTTTCTCACCTCTGACCTTATGATTTTAGATCCCACAATAACTCTGATTTGCCGATATTTCATAACTTTATTTTTTTTAAAAACCCGGTGAAGCTTAACTAATGCTTGCTTAACGGTTTCCTTGTTGTGAGCTACGTCTATGGTAAGGGTAGTGGGCTGGAACTGATTTTCAATAATTGAATCGCATTTGGGGCAAGTCTCGCTGGTGTTAAAAAGCGACATTCCGCAAAATTGGCAAAGGATTTTTTTTTCTCTGTCCATTTTTGTTCTGTTCCGGATTTATTTAGAGAGATTACCAGAAATATGCACTTTTATTCGATAAATGCGACCACCCGATGATTATTTGCCAGAGTAAATAGAACGAATTTAAGTAAGAAAAAAGGATTTTTGATTGATACAAGTTCTTCTAATATAGTAGCGTAAGAATGCTTCTGAGTTTTTTTTATGCTTAATAAAATAAAAGGCAGACTATCTTTCCTAATCTGCTTGTCTGTTTTGACAATCCCCTGGGTCGCAGCAGAAGAATACAACGGCACTTTGGACCTTTTTGAATCCTCGGCAGCTCTTAAGCCCTATTTTGATAATTCCTTTGGATATGCGGTGTTTCCTCGGGTTGGGAAGGGAGGTGTCATTTTTGGCGCCTCTTATGGGAAGGGCAAGGTCTATAGATTGGGCGAGGTTGTCGGCTCGGTCGAATTAAACGAGTTTACCCTCGGGCTTCAGTTTGGTGGGCAATCATTTAGCGAAATAATTTTTTTTCAAGACGAAAGAGCGTTTGATGAGTTTACCAATGGAGCGTTCGAGATTGATGCCTCGGTCTCGGCAGCCGCGGTTACCCTCGGTCTTCAAGCGCAACTGGGAACTGGCGGAACTTCAGCAAGTACAGGAAAAGGTCCTTCTTCAACGAAACAGGCGGATAATGGCTATAGCAAGGGCTTTGCGATATTCGTTCACCCTCGAGGCGGGCTGATGTTCGAAATGTCTCTAGGGGGTCAAGGCTTTGTTTATACGCCCACAGAGGGCGGAGTAGAATAAAACGTAGTAACATTCGAGTTTTCAGGTGCTTGTTGGAGAAATAAGATTTAACCCGATCTTTCTAGTTTACTTAATTTAAATTTCTACCAAACTTTGCGCGTATGCTTCGAGTAAAAGAACTAACTTGTTTTCGAATAGATCGGGCTCTTTTCGAGCCCGTTTCCTTTTCGCTAAATGAAGGAGAAATTCTTCAAGTTTGTGGTCCCAATGGCAGTGGAAAAACTACTCTCATGAGGACGCTGGTAGGCCTTTATAAGAATTATACGGGTTCTTTTAGTTGGGACCTCTCGGTCCCTCCTCTTTACTTGGGACATAAACCTGCGATTAATGCAAACTTAACTCCTCGTGAAAATATCAAATGGGGTTTTGAGGTAATTCATCAGTCTATAGGGGACGCTGATATAGACAAGGTGATTTACGAAATTGGGTTAGCCGATAGCGCCAACACTCGGTGTTCAGACCTTTCTCTCGGACAAAAAAAGCGAGTAGCCTTAGCGCCTTTTTGTCGAGGACAAAACCCTCTCTGGGTAATGGACGAACCTTTCAGCAGTCTCGATGGGATCGGGATAAACCTATTAGATGAACTCTTCCAAAAACGCTCGGCATCGGGCGGCCTTATTATTTTCTCGAGCCACCAAGAAATACCCGCAGGGCTTGAAGTAAGAAAGCTGGAGCTACGATGACTTTTTTTCTTAAAACGCTTTCGAGAGAATTTTTAAACTATCGCCGAAAGCCGGGCTTGTTTATAAATCCTCTGATCTTCTGTGGTTTGGTAGTTTTTATTTTTGTCGTAGGGATTGGTCCAGAAAAGGCTGAGTTAAACCCAGTCGCATCAATCTTTATTCTGGTTGCCTCAGTGCTCTCAGTCCTCATGTCAGCAGAATCGGTATATGCCCAAGACTTTGAAGAAGGTACCCTAGAACTAATTGTTGTGTCTTCAAACTCCCTTTTGATATATAGCCTTGCGAAGAGTGTCGCTCATTGGGTTCTCACTTTTCTGCCCTTAATTCTAATGGTCCCCTTAATGGGAATCGGACTTTTCCTTGACGTTGACCAGATTCGCGTGCTTTGTTTTGGAATTCTGTTAATCTCTCCGACCATCACGTTATTAGCATCTATCGGGGCGGCAATAACGATTTGTTTGCCGAGAAATGGGGTGTTAATAGCGATCTTGGTCTTGCCGTTTTACTTGCCTCCTATGGTTTTTGTAACAGGTTTGTTTGAGGCAGAATCACTAAGACAGGATATTTCCCCGTACGTATACTGGCTTGCGGGCCTTCTTCTATTGGCATTGGGTTTGGCCCCGCTTGCGACGTCTGCTTGTTTACGAATAGCAGCAGAGGATTAGAACTTTGTTATAGTATCTTTTGGAAATTGAAGGTAATTGGATGTTAGGTTGGTTCCACAGATTAGGCTCTCCCAAGACCTTTTTCGCAATGTCAAAAAAGTGGCCGAGGGCGCTTGGCGTGTTCTCATTATTACTTTTAGCTTTAGGCGCATTATGGGGGTTGTTGTTTGCGCCCTCAGATTACCAGCAAGGACACAGCGTGAGGATTATGTATGTTCACGTGCCAGCCGCTGCAGTGGCCCAGTCTTGCTATTTAATAATGGCAATTTCTAGCGCAGTCTTCCTGATATGGAATATCAAATTAGCAGATTGGGCTGCAAAGAGTATGGCGCCCATAGGGGCATCACTAGCATTCCTTGTTCTAATTACTGGAGCGATTTGGGGAAAGCCAACGTGGGGTACTTGGTGGGTATGGGACGCGAGACTAACATCAACCCTGGTCCTGTTGTTACTATATCTTGGAATCATTGCACTGAGAAATGCCCTTGAGGAGAAAGGGAATGATGGGCGCCCCTGCGCAGTGCTTGCTCTAGTGGGCTTAGTAAACTTACCGATAATAAAATACTCTGTAGATTGGTGGTTTACCCTACATCAACCGGCGAGCTTTTCGTTTGCAGAGAAACCGAAGATGCCACCAGAAATGTGGATGCCGCTTCTTGTAATGGCTACGGGCTATTATCTGTTCGTTTTCTCAGTGTGGATTTCTCGTATCAGAAACGAGATTATTCTGAGAGAGAGGAAGACATCTTGGGTCAAAGCATGGGCGAGCTCGAATTGATATTTAATAGTCTAGAAGATTTTTTTTGGATGGAAGGACTGGGTGTTTTCGTTTTGAGCGCTTACCTGATTACCTTTATTGTTCTGGGAACTAATTTGCTTTTCCCTGCCATCAAAAAAAAGCGATTGCGTATTCAAATACGCGACGAAAACAGCAAACTATCGCCGAGTTCGGGGTTTGAGGAATGAAGTTTGGGGTCATGAAGCCGCATCGTCGGCAGAGAGTAGCGGTAATCCTTTTTATTTTAACTGCGATAGGCGGTAGCGTAACTTTTATGCTTATGGCACTTAATGAAAATATCAATTTGTTTTACTCGACTGAGCAAATTCTTTCTGGAGCAGCTCCTAAAAATAAGCTTATAAGAGCCGGAGGCATGGTTTTGGAAGGAAGTGTAGAGAGATCTTCCAATAGCCTAGAGGTACGATTTTTAATAAGCGACATGCAAGGTCATTCTGTCCCTATAATTTATACAGGCATCCTGCCGGATTTGTTCAGAGAAGGACAAGGAGTAATTACAAAGGGGATTTTGAGAGAGTCTGGCCATTTCGTAGCATCCGAGGTGTTAGCAAAGCATGATGAGAATTACATGCCGCCCGAGCTGGCAGATATGCTTAATGAAAAGCATCAAAAAAAGATAATTTGGAGTGATTCGTTATGATCCCTGAGCTTGGCCACTTTGCTTTGCTTTTGGCCTTGGCTTTGAGTCTGGGCCTTGCAATATTCCCCTCGCTTGGAGTGCGCTTTCAGAGCCCAGTGTTTATGCGCGCTGGGTTCTCGTTGGCATTCGGCGTTTTTTCCTTTATGTTGATGAGCTTCTTCTGCCTTCTTTATGCCTTTGTAAATGACGATTTTACCGTTACCTATGT
>MDTE01153032.1_pt1 | contig 15054 bp, 13 predicted proteins | sample 811231 | NCBI WGS metagenome assembly MDTE01 (sample SAMN05326651, study PRJNA326480) | marine metagenome | isolation source: seawater | place: Indian Ocean: Red Sea | collected 2010 | reverse complement strand
TTACCAATTACAATTATAAGACCATTTAATACATTTGGTCCAAGACAATCAACAAGAGCTGTAATACCAACAATTATAAATCAACTTTTTTTTAGTAAAAAAATTAAACTTGGAAATATAAACACAAAAAGAGACTTCACTTTTATCGCTGATACAGTAAATGGATTTGTCAGTGCACTTAAAGCTAAAAAAATTAATGGTGAAATAATCAATATTTCAAGTGGTTTTGAGATCTCAATAAAACAATTGATACAAGAGATATTTAAAGTGGCTGGATTTTCTAAAAACGTAGTAATTGAAAAAAAAAGAGTAAGACCTAAGAAAAGTGAAGTAGTCAGATTATTAGGCTCAAATAAAAAAGCTATTAAGTTATTAAAATGGAAACCAATTTATAATAATGTTAAACAATTTAGATTAGCGCTAGTGGACACCGTATCTTGGTATAATAAAAGTGAGAATTTAAACAAGTTTAATGCAAATGATTTGTACGAATAAGTGAACACTATACCCTCATTAGTAAATAAAATTAAAAAAAGATTTAATGCAAATATATTAAACCTGCACGAGCCATCGTTAGATAAAACTGATTATAAAATAGTCCATCAAAGTTTGCTTGAAAAAGAAATCTCCACCTACGGAAGATATAATTATTTGTTTGAAAAAAAAATTTCAAGGTATATCGGATCAAATAATGTTGTTAGCATTATTAATGGAACAAGTGCGTTACATCTAATGATGAAAATACTAGGTATTGGAAAAAACGATGAAGTTTTGGTTCAATCATTAACTTATATATCCTCTATCAATTCTATAATTTATAATAATGCTATTCCACATTTTATAGAAATAGATAAAAATAATCTTAATGTTGATATAGATAAATTAGACAATTATCTCAATCGGATTACATATCAAAAAAATAATTTGTGTTACAATAAAAAAACAAAAAAAAAAATAAGATATTTTTTAAGTGTTTGTATTAATGGACTTTCGGCAAATCTTATAGAATTACAAAAAATACTAAAAAAATATAACATAAAATTAATTGAGGATGCTGCTGAAGGACTTGGATGTTTTTATAATAAAAAGCATTTAGGTTTATTTGGTGAAGGTGGTGTTTTTAGCTTTAATGGTAATAAAATTATTTCAACAGGAGGAGGTGGAGCATTATATTTAAAATCAAAAAATCTTTTTAAATTATCAACTAAATATGCAATGAATTGTAAAATTAAAAAAGGTTTTGAGACAGAATACTTTGATACAGGTTATAATTACCGTATGCCCAGTATCAATGCATCATTAGGTATATCTCAACTAAGTAAAATTGAAAAATTTATTAAAAATAAACAAAAGATTTACAAAATATATAACGAAATTTTTAATGAATTTGATGAGTTTGAAATATTAAAACCAATTAAAAATTTGAGATCAAATTATTGGTTAACAAACTTAAGAATTAATAAATTCAACAAGATAAAAAGAAACTCCCTGATTAAAAATTTTTGGGATAAAAAAATTTTTATAAGACAAATTTGGAAGCCAATACATATGATGAATAATTTTAAACATTTTCCAAAAATGAAACTCGAAGTAACAGAGAAAACTTATTATTCTACATTTTCTCTTCCAAGTAGTGAATTTTTAATCAACCAATAACTTAATGAAAAAAAAAATTTTAATTCTAACATCTACAAGAGCTGATTATGGTTTAATGAAAAAACTTATTTTGCTAATGAAAAAGCAAAAAAGTTTCTTAACAAAACTTATGGCTACGGGTACGCACTTTAATAAAAATTTTGGAAATACCTATCAAGAAATAGTTAAAGATAAAATTAAGATTGATTTTAAAGTTAAAGTGAAAATTAGTGGTGACAGTGACTGGCATGCATCAAACTATTTTTCAAAACAAGCTGAAAAAGTTAATTATATACTTAGTCATAAATTTAAACCAGACTTAATAATTTTGCTAGGTGATCGTTTTGAAATTTTGTCTGTAGCAAGCATTTGTAATATTTACAATATTCCAATTTGCCATTTACATGGTGGAGAAACTACTAAAGGATCAAATGATGATAAAATAAGACATGCAATATCCAAACTCTCATCTTTGCATTTTGTATCTCATCATAATTACAGAAAAAAACTTATTCAAATGGGAGAAGATCCAAATTATATATTTAATTTTGGAGCCTTAGGTTTAAATAATATTAATAGCTTTAAATTAAAAAAAAGAGAAGTTCAAAATAAATTAAAACTATCATTTGATAAAAAAATATTTATTTTGACATTTCATCCTGAAACTCTTAATAAAACAACATATATTACTCTAATAAATTTATTTAAGGTATTAAAAAAGTTTAAAAAAATTAATTTTATTTTTACCTGTCCAAATATGGACGTAGATCATAAAAAAATTATTTTTGAAATTAAAAAATTCGTTAGAGAAAATAAAAATTCTTATTACTTTGAATCATTAGGAAAAAATTTGTATTTTAATCTTCTGAGATATGTTGATGGAGTTATTGGAAATTCTTCAAGTGGAATTATAGAAGTCCCATCATTTAATATTCCAACAATTAATATAGGAAATAGACAAAAAGGTAGACTACAATCAAAAACAATATTCAACTCCGATAATAAATCTGAAAACATTTACAAATTAATAAACAAAATTGTAAATAAAAATATAAAATTTAAAGGAAATAATAATATATATTTTAAAAAATTTACTGAAGAAAAAATTATAAAAATAATTAAAAAAATTAATTTAAAAAAAATAAATAAATCCTGACACAATGAACAAAAAAATTATAGAAAAAGTTCTTATATTTGAAAATAGCACTATTGAAACAGCACTGAAGAAACTTAATAAAAATTCAATGCAAATTTTATTTGTTATTAATAAAAAAAAAAAATTTTTAGGCGCTATTACAGATGGTGATATTAGAAGAAGCTTAATTAAAAAAATACAAATTAACAGTAAACTTAAAGAAGTCATAAATAAAAATTCTATATATGCTAATCAAGAAACTTCTTATGAAGAAGCAAAAATTATAATGGAAAATAATCATATAAGGTATTTACCGTTATTAGATAAAAATAAGATAATCAAAAGTTTTTATAGTTTAGAAAAAAAAGATTTAGAAAAAAAGAAAAATATTTTTTTTATTATGGCAGGTGGATTTGGCAAGCGACTGCTTCCATTTACTAAGAAAATACCAAAACCAATGTTAAAAATTGGAAATAAACCAATACTTGAACATATAATTAATGGTGCAAAAAAAAATGGATTTGAAAATTTTGTAATAAGTGTTCACTATTTGTCAAAAAAAATAATAAAATACTTTCAGAATGGGAGAAAATTTAAAATTAATATTAAATACATTATAGAAAAAAATCCATACGGCACTGCTGGATCATTAAGATTACTTAAAAAAAGGCCCTTGACCCCAATTATTGTTTGCAATGGAGATGTTTTATCAAATTTAAATTATGATGATTTACTAGATTTCCATAATAAAAAGAAATCAGATCTTACCATTGTTGTGAGAAACTTAATACATAAAAACCCTTATGGTGTGGTTAATTTAAATAAAAATAGAGTAGCAAGTTTAGACGAAAAAAAAGATATAGTAATGAATATAAATGCAGGAATTTACATAATTAATCCAAAAGTTTTAAAATTACTAAAGTTAAAAAAAATGGATATGCCAGATTTCATTAATTTATTAATTAAAAGAGGAAAAAAAATATTTAGCTTTCCTTTAAAAGATAATTGGATAGATGTTGGAACTAAAAAAAATTTAAAACTTTCGAAAAAATATATTAATTAATGAAAGATACGATAGCAATTATTCCAGCTAGGAAAAATTCAAAAAGACTAAAATTTAAAAATATTAAAGATTTTATGGGGAAACCATTAATCTATTATGCAATTAAATCAGCATTAAAATCAAATTTTATTTCTGAAGTTATCGTATCTACAGATTGCATGAAAACAAAAAAAATATCAGAAAAATTTGGTGCTAAAGTTCCTTATTTAAGAGATAGAAAACTTAGTAGTGATAATGCAACAACAATCCAATTAATACAAGATCTTTATGTGAAATATATTTCAAAAAAACAAAAAATTAAAAAAATTATAATTTTGCAACCTACATCACCTTTGCGAGATTATAAAGATGTTAATAATTCTATAAATTTTTTCAACTTAAAAAAGGCTGATTATGTTGTAAGTGTGTGTGAAGCTAAACCTAAGAATTGGTTTATAAATATTAAGCAAAACAAAGGTATAAATAAAAGATATATATTTAAAAAGGAAAAACAAAGTAAAAATTATCTCTTAAATGGTGCTATTTATATTTTCAAGAGTAGTCTTTTTAAAAAAAATTTTAAAATTAAAAAACCATATGCATTTATAATGGATAGTAAAAAATTTGTAGATATAGACAATAAATTTGATTTTGAATTAGCAAGATTAATAAAAAAATATATAAAATGTTAAATTTTAATCTAAATAATTTTACTAAAACAATTCCTAAATTCTATTTAAGTTTACCCAAAAAAAACTCAATAATAATTTTCGATGATATTGAAAGAAATATTATTTCAAGTTTTATAAAAAACAAAGATATTTACTTTATCAAGACAAGAGGCAATACTTATAATTTTTTTGCATTGATTTATGCATTGTTCTTTTTTTATAGATCAAATTTTAAAATCGAGTATTTAAATTTTTTTTTTATGATTTCTCAATCAAGCATATTACTTACAACAAGTTTTAAAACACTTATAATTTATCAAATAAAACATTTTTATCCCCACCGAAAAATATTAGTAATTCAGAATGGATCATTTGGACAAAAATTTTTAAATATGATCAAAAAATCTAGTTATAAAAATCTTATATGTGATTATTTTTTTTGTTTATCAAAATATGAAATAATTGTTCTTAGAAAATTAATTAATACAAATTTTAAAATTATTGGATCATTTAGAAGTAATCATTATCCATTAAGCAGAGAAAAAAAAAATAATTCAATAGTTTATATTTCACAGTATAGGAAAGCACTTTTAAAAAAAGCAAATTTTAGAGATTTATATTACACTGAAAAAAAAATTTTACCTCTCTTGTTGGAATTTTGTAAAAAAAACAATAAACTTTTAGAAATTCTTCCTGGCGAGAATAATTATCAATTAGAATATATGCATTATAAAAAAATTTTAAGATCCAATCAATTTTTCTTATATAAAAAAAATATAAAAAATTCATATAAAGTTTGTGATATTTCAAGAATGTGTGTGGGTATCGACTCAACTTTAATATTTGAAAGTATGTCTAGAGGCACAAAAATTGCTATTTTTAATTTTGATATTTCACATAATCGTAATATTACATCAATTACAAAAAATTATTTTCAATATTCAAAAGGTAAGTTTTGGTTAGATTATTTTAATGTAGATAAAATAAATCAAATTTTTAAATACGTTTACAATGTAAATAAAAATAAATGGAAAAATGACAACTTTACTCAAATCTTTAAACTCCCTTACTACAGAAATAACGAAATGATAAATAATACTTTAAATAAACTTTTAGAAATCAATGAAAAATAATTTTGATTTAATCACTGGTGTGGCAGGTTTTATAGGTTTTAGTTTAGCTTTAAAACTTCTAAAAAAAAATAAATTAGTTTTAGGTATTGATAATTTAAATCAATATTATGATATTAATCTTAAAAAATCGAGGCTTAAAATTTTAAAAAAATATAAAAATTTTAGTTTCTTAAAAATAGACCTAACAAATGATTTCATATTAAAAAAAAAACTTAATAGGAAAAAAATTAAATCAATTTATCACATGGCAGCACAAGCGGGTGTGAGATATTCGTTGGAGGCACCTCGTGAATATATAAAATCAAATATTATAGGTTTTTTTAATATATTAGAATTATCCAAAACAAAAAAAATTAAACACTTAATTTATGCTAGCTCTAGCAGTGTTTATGGTGCTAATAAAAATTTTCCATTTGATGAAAAAAATAGTTGCACTCATCCAATTCAACTTTATGCAGCTACTAAAATTTCAAACGAAAGTATGGCTCACTCATATAGTTCACTTTATAACTTGCCAACTTCAGGTATTCGATTTTTTACAGTATACGGTCCATGGGGCAGGCCTGACCAAGCATTATTTATATTTACAAAAAATATTCTAAATAAAAAAAAAATAAATTTATTTAATTATGGAAATCACACAAGAGATTTTACTTATATTGATGATATAGTTAATGGGATTGAAAAAATAGGAAATTCAATTCCAAAAAGAAATAAAAAATGGAACCCAAAAAAACCTAATCCTTCATTTTCAAAATATCCTTATCAAATTTATAATATTGCTAGTGACAGAAAAGTAAAATTAACTAAATACTTAGATATTCTTGAAAAAAAATTAAACATGAAAGCAAAAATAAAATATTTGCCATTACAAAAGGGAGATGTGCCTGATGTTAGGTCAAGTATTAAAAAAATAAAAAATAAACTAAATTATAAACCAAAAATAAAAGTTGAAATTGGTATAAGCAGGTTTGTTGATTGGTATAAAACATATTACAATAAATGATACAATTTTCATTAACAAAAAAATTTTTTAATTTTTTTACTAAAAAAGAAAAATTATTTTTCTTTGTGATTATTTTTTTACAATTCTTATGTATGGTTTTAGAACTAGTAAGCATAGGTTCCTTACTTCCAATTTTTAAATCAATCACGGATCCAAGTTGGAATGAAAAATATTTTGGATTTTTAAATGAAGAACATAGAATTATAATAATTTTTCTAGCAGTAATTATTTTATTTATATTTAAAAATTTTTTTTTGATTTGCTCAACATATATTACTCAAAAAATTCAAAACAAGATCAATCTTAGATTAATTAATGATGTGTACTCAAGTTACCTTAATAAAAGATATGAGTTTCATATAAATAATCACTCATCAGTATTGTTAAGAAATTTAAACTATGTTGATGGAGTAAATGGACTCTTGATGAGATTGATTGGTTTTTATTCTGATTTAATTTTAGCAATTATGGCTTTTTTTGTGGTCTTATTTGTTGATTTTAATATTACTATTGTTGCTATTTCTTTAATGATTGCAGTCTTATTTTCCTATTCCTTGTTTACTAAATTTTCAATTGAAAAATACGGATCGAGTTCTCAAAGTTTCCATTCTTTGTACATGAAAAATATGGTGGAAGGAATAAAGTCATATAAAGAAATTCTACTTTCAGGAAAGCAGAAATTTTTTTCAAATAGAAATAAAGAATTTAAAGAAGAGTCATTACAATATAACTTAAAATTTTCTATAATAGAAGTAATACCCAAACATTTGATAGAATTAATTTTTGTTTTTGGAATTTTGGCCTCAACATACTACTTGGTAATTAATGATGAAATTGACTTTTATGAATATTTACCTTTAATTGGAGTCATAGTTTTAGGTCTATATAAACTATTACCAAGATTATTAGGAATTTTTTCATCTTATCAGCAATTTAAATATATGAGTCCTATTATTGATATTATAAATGAAGCAATTACACAAATGGAGAAAGATAAAGCTTATGATTTAAAAAGAGAAATTAGTAAACCAATTTTATTTGAAGAAAGAATAGAGCTTAAAGATATTTCTTTTAGTTATTCTAATAAAATAATCTTAGAAGGTCTAAATTTTTTAATTGAAAAAAATTCTTGTATTGGAATTCGTGGAGAGAGTGGTGCAGGAAAATCAACTATTTTAAATATTTTAACTGGGCTTATATCTCCCACAAAGGGAAGTATTTTTATTGATGGAAAAGAACAAAATCTTTCCACTAAATCCTGGCAAAGCAAAATTGGATTTGTAAGTCAAAACACCCATTTATTGGACGATACCATTAAAACAAATATAGTATTTAGTAGCGATAAATTATTAATTGATGAGAAACTGATGAATGAATGTATAAAAAAATCTGGACTTGATGAATATATACAAAGTCTAGAAAATGGATTAGATACAACAGTTGGAGAAAATGGAGCAAAAATTTCAGGTGGGCAGATACAACGAATTGGTATTGCAAGGGCATTCTACAAACAACCTCAAATCTTGATACTTGACGAACCTACTAATTCTTTAGATCAAGAAAATGAAAATAAAATAATTAATACATTAAAAAAATTAAAAGGAAATGTAACTATGATAATAGTAAGTCATCGAGAGGAACCCTTAAAATTGTCTGATATTAAGCTATCAATAAAAAATGGAAAGATTATTTCCTAAACTCATGATAAGTTTTCAAAAATTAATTTGAAATAATAATATTTACATTTATTAATTATATTTTTAAATCTTTGAATATTGTTAACAGTATATAATGATAAAATTATTAAAAAAAAACGTAAAAAAAATATACAACCTGCCAAAAAAAGTAGAATTTTGTAAAAGTTGTGTTGTTTCTAATCAAAGACCAAGGATATCTTTCAATAGACAAGGGATATGTAATGCATGTGAAAATAATAAAAATAAAAATATTATAAATTGGTCCGAGAGAGAAAAAGAATTAAAAGAATTACTTTCTAAATATAGAAAAAAAAATGGAAAATATGATTTTATTGTTCCGTCTAGTGGAGGTAAAGATAGTGCAGTTGTTGCACACAAACTTAAATATAAATACAATATGAATCCTCTTACTGTAACATGGGCCCCACATATATATACAGATATTGGTTTAAAAAATTTTCAAGGTTTGATCCATTCTGGATTAACTAATATTCTAGGCACTCCGGATGGAAAAATTCACAGGAGATTAACTAGAGACTCATTAATAGAAATAGGCGATCCTTTTCAACCTTTTATTTATGGACAAGTAAGTTTTCCTGTTAAAATGGCACTTCAATTTAATATTAGTTTAATAATGGATGGAGAAAATGGCGAAGAAGAGTATGGAGGAGCAAAAAGAACATCAAATCAATCTTTTTCTCCTAAAGATGAAATCAAATATTGGTTTTCAGGCTTTGAAGCAAAAAAATGGTTAAAAAAAGGTTATACAAAAAAAGAAATAGATATTTATATGCCACCATCGGTGGATGAAATTTTATCTAAAAAAATAAATAGACAGTTTTGGAGTTACTATCAGTTTTGGGATCCTCAAGAACACTATTACTACGCAAGTAAAAATACTGGTTTTAAATCAAATCCAGACGGCCGATCTGAAGGAACTTATTCAAAGTATGCTTCACTTGATGATGCTATTGATGGGTTTCACTTTTATTTTATGTTTTTAAAGTTTGGTATTGGAAGAGCTACTTCAGATGCTGCACACGAAATTAGAGATAAACATTTAACAAGAGAAGAAGCTGTAAAATTAGTTAAAAAGTATGATGGTGAATTTCCTAAAAAGTATTACAATCAATTTTTAGAATATTGTAACATTAACGAAAAAGAATTTAATAAAATTTGTGATATTTGGCGATCAGATCATTTGTGGATTAAAAAAAATGGTAAATGGAGATTAAAACAAAAAATAAATTAATTTATGAATATTTGGTTAGACTGGCCTACATTAAATAAAATATTAAAACAAAAAAAAAAAATTTATTTGTATGGTAGATCAGAGGATTGGATCCCAAGAACTTTAACAAAGTTAAATAAGAATAAGATTGATGTAATTATACTAGATAATAATCCAGCTTATACTAATACAACTTTCCTAGGCCACAAAGTTGTGAACCCTAGTGTTCTGAAAAAATTTGATTACAAAGAAGATTATGTAATCATTACAGCTGAGCCAGATACAATAATTTTTGAATTAGAAAAACTTAAAATAATTGCAGAAAAAAACTTTTGTTGCACTCCCGAGATAAGAGATTGGGGCAAACTTCAAGAATTAAAAAAAAACTCTAAAGATATATTATTCTCTTCCTCAGATTATTTTAATTTAAGTAAAGCAAGAAGTAGTAAACTTGGTGGTGGAATTTTTACTGCAAATGTAGCAGACCAAAAATATGAAAAAAAGATTGATGGACAATATAGGCAAATGATAAAAAATAATAATAATTATTATGTTATTGAATACATAAAGAAAGAAGTTCATATATTTGATAAAAAATTCAATATTCTTCAAAAATATAAATTAGACCAAAGCAAGGAACAGAATGAGAAACCTAATTACTGTGGTATAACCTTTATTGAGAAAAATAAATCTTTTTATGTTGCGAACTCAGCAACTGATGAGATTTCTGTATATGATCAAGATAATTTTAGATTAGTAGATAAGATAATTTTTTCAAATAAATCAAAGGAATTTGATGATGGTCAATGTCATATCAACGACATAACGGCATTAGGAACGAGCTTGATTATATCTTATTTTTCAAGATCTGGATTTTGGAGAAAAGGAATATTTGATGGAGGTGTTTCAGAGATAAAAATAGAAAATAATAAAATTAACGATTTAATTTCTAATTTAAGTCAACCACATAGTCCTGAGATAATAGATAATCAGATTTATGTCTTAGACTCATATAATAAATACTTATATCACGGTACGAAAAAAATTTCGAAATTTTCTGGTTTTGTTAGAGGGTTATCTTTTGATGGAAATTATTTTTACGTTGGACAAAGCGAAGATATGTATTTAAGCAGAGATATTGGTTCAGGTGTACATAATACAATGTGTAATGCTGGAATATTTCAATTAGATATAAGTAAAAACGTATCAAGATTTTTATCTACGCCTGATGTAATGAACATCCATGACGTTTTAATTTATGAATAAATAATATTAAAATACTTTTTGTGTTATTTCCAGTTGACTTAAATGAAAATCTTACATATTAATTTTTCGAAAGAAGGCGGTGCCGCAATTGGAGTTAAACGATTCCACGAAGCTTTAAAAGATCGTGGAATTAGAAGTGAAATATTTTATTTTTCTGAATATTTAAAAAAAAATTCAATAAACAGCCTAAATACACTTATTAAGTGGAAAATTCAGGTCTACTTAAAAAAAATAATATTTAAATTTTTTACCAACATTAATAGTAAAGAGTCTCATTCACTGAATTATTTTAGTGTACTTAAAATTAAAGATATTTTGTCTGAAAAAAAGCCTGATATTGTACATTTACATTGGATTGGAAATGAAATGATTTCAATTAAAGATATTTCCAAAATAGATATTCCATTAGTATGGACATTTCATGATATGTGGCCCTTTTGTGGAGGAGAACATTTTACTGAGAATAATCGTTTCAGATCTAGTTACAATAAATTATCAAGATCAAAATATGAAAGTGGTATAGATATCAATAAGTTATTATGGGAAAAAAAGTTTAAACTTTTATCAAATAAAAAAATTAATATAGTTTGTCCATCAAACTGGATAAAAAAAAAACTAGATAGGGATAAAATTTTTAAAAGAAATATTAAAATTATTAGTCCATATATAATAGACAAAAAAAAGTGGGAAGTTAAAATAAAAAAAGGAAAGAATGATAGAGAAAAAAAAATAAAAATAGTATTTATAGCTACCAGTTCAGTTAATTATAGGAAAGGGTTCCCTTATTTATATAAAGCTATAGAAAAATATTTAGATAAAGACAAATATGAAATTGTATGTGTTGGAGATAAGCCTAAATTTTTTGATAGTATTACAATTGAAAAAAAATATTTAGGCTACATTTCTAATTATAAACAAATAAAAAAAATATATTCATCATCAGATATTCTTGTTATGCCAAGTTTAATGGAAAGCTTCGGACAAATATATATTGAAGCTGGTATTTGTGGATTACCTTGTGTAGCTTTTAAAAATACTGCCGCTGAAGATATAGTTAAACATAAATTTAATGGATATTTAGCCAAGTTCAAATCATCAAAAGATTTAGCTAATGGGATTGAATGGTGCAGGTCAAAATTTTTAAGTAGTTTAGAAAAAAAAAAAATTAAAAAAATGACTATAAAAAATTTTTCAAATACAAAAATTAATAATTTAGTGAAGTTATATAAAAAAATTGAAAATAAAAATTTTTAATGTTTATACTAGAGTGTAAATAGTTATTTATATTCACAATAATATGAAAAGAATTATTTCTAAGTTAGATATCAAAGGCCCAAATTTAGTAAAGGGAGTGAACCTAGAAGGTTTGAGAGTACTGGGCGAACCCAGTTATTTTGCTAAAAAATATTATGAAAACTTTTCTGATGAAATTATTTACCATGATTGTGTTGCAAGTCTATATAATAGAAAAAATTTTTTGAATTTAATTGAAAAAACAGCATCTGATGTATTTATTCCAATTTCAGTAGGTGGTGGAATAAAAAGTTTAAACAATATTGAAGAGGTATTAAGTGCTGGCGCAGACAAAGTATTTATTAATTCTGCAGCAATAAAAAAACCTAATTTTTTAATTGAAGCAAGTAAAAGATTTGGATCAGCGAATATTTGTCTTTCAATTGAAGTTACAAAAAATTCTAAAAATGAATTTATATGTCTAAGTAATTATGGCAGAGAAGTTTCAAAGAAAAAATTAGTAGATTGGTTACCTGAAGCTCAACAACTTGGTGTTGGCGAAATAATTTTGACATCGATTTCACATGAAGGAATGGGAAATGGATTTGATCTTGAAATGTTAGAATTTATTTATGATAAAATAAATGTTCCTTTTATAATTCACGGAGGAGCTGGCAACGAAGAGCATATTTATGAAGTGCTAAAATATGAAAAAGTTTCGGGTGTAGCCCTATCATCATTGCTACATTATTCTTTAATAAGAGATAAGAGTTTTAAGTTTGAGGCAAAGGATGAAGGAAATACTCAATTTTTAAGATTCTTAAAAGATACTATTAGCCAAAAAAAAACTAGTATTTTATCTATAAAAAAATTTTTAAAAAAAAAAGGTATTAAAATTAGACTATGAAATATATTTCAATAATAGATACAGGTATAAGCAATCTTAGAAGTATTGTTGGGGCAATAAATCACCTAGGTTTTAAGACAATTATTACAAATGATAAGAACAAAATTATGAAATCCTCAGGACTAATTTTACCTGGGGTTGGATCTTTTCCTGCGGGAATGAATAAATTAAAAAAGGAAGGGTTAATAGTAACAATTAAAAAATTTCATAAAGAAAATAGACCTATATTAGCTATTTGTTTAGGTTTTCAAATGTTATTTAGTTCTAGCGACGAATTTAAATATACTAAAGGTTTAAATCTTATTAGTGGAAAAGTTAAATCGCTTAAAAGTCTTAAAATCAAAAAAATAGTACCCAACCTTGGTTGGAATACACTAAATATTATAAAACATAAAAATAATAATTTATTCAAAAAAATTAGTCCTAAGCCATCAATATATTTTATACATTCTTATTATGCTGAAATAGAAAATAGAAAACAAGAAACCTCCAATATTAATTTTGGGGGAAAAAAAATTACTACATCTATTCAGCTCAAAAACCTATATGGGGTTCAGTTCCATCCTGAAAAAAGTGGTTATACAGGTTTGAAAATTATTCAAAATTTTTTGACTCATGCAAAAAATAAGTGATGAAATCAATGTTTAATCGTATATATACAATATCTTTATAATGAAAAAAATTTCCATAATAGGCATGGGTTATGTTGGATTGCCATTAGCAATAGCTTTTCAAAAGTATTATGAAGTTGTTGGTTTTGACTTAAAAAAATTAAGAATAAATGATTTAAAAAAAGGGATTGATACGAACAATCAGTTTTCAAAAAAAAATATTTCTAATTGTTCAAAACTTTATTTCACGGATCAAACAAATAATTTAAATAATAGCGATATATTTATTGTAACAGTTCCTACACCAATTTATAAAAATAAAGAACCAGACTTAAGATATTTGATAAATGCCTGTAAATTAATTGGTAGAAAAATAAAAAAAAATAATATTATTATTTTTGAATCAACGGTTTTCCCTGGTTGTACAGAAAATATTTGTGGGTCAATTATTGAAAAAATTTCAAAAAAAAAAGTAAATTCTGATTTTTATTTAGCGTATTCCCCAGAAAGAATTAATGTTGGAGATAAAAAAAATACTCTTCAAAATATAACAAAAATTGTTGGCGCATCAAATAAAAAAACTTTAATAACTGTATCTAAAATCTACTCTAAAATAATTAAAGCTGGTGTATATAAATGCGAAAATATTGCTGTTGCAGAAGCTGCAAAAGTCATAGAAAATGCTCAAAGAGATATAAATATTGCATTTATAAACGAAATAGGAAATATCTTTAATAAGCTTAATATCAACCTTAACTCAGTGCTGAATGCAGCTTCAACTAAGTGGAATTTTTTAAATTTTAAACCCGGCCTAGTAGGAGGTCATTGCATCGGTGTAGATCCATATTATTTAACTTATATATCGAAAAAAATAGGTATAAAGCCAAGAGTAATTGACGCTGGTAGATACACAAATGATTTAATGTATAAAAACTTGTCAAATCATTTTCATAAAATAATAAATAAATATTCTAATAAAAAAAATAATCATATTTTAGTTTTAGGCTTAACTTTTAAAGAAAATACTAATGATCTTAGAAACTCAAAAATATTTGATTTTTGTGAAAATTTAAAAAATAAAGGCTATAAGATTTCTGTTTATGATCCGTTAGTTTCTTCTAATATTAAAAATAAAAATTTTAGATTATATAATAAAATAAATTTTAAAAATAAATTCAACTCAGTTTTTTTTGCAGTTCCACATAAAATTATATTAAATAATTTTAATAAATTAAGTAATTTTTTAGAAAAAGAAGCATTAATTTTCGATCTTAAAAATATTTTAACTTCTAAAAAATTACGTTCAGACATAAGAATTTTTAAATTCTAAATGAAATATATTCAATTAATTTCGACTTCAAATGAAGAGACGATAAAAGATGCTGAAATAGTCTATCTTGGTAATTGGTGCAAGAATGATGATTATATAATAAATGATAAAAAAATTGTAAATTACCATTGGGATAATAGGAGGAAATTAGAAAAAG
>MDTE01048984.1_pt1 | contig 15054 bp, 13 predicted proteins | sample 811231 | NCBI WGS metagenome assembly MDTE01 (sample SAMN05326651, study PRJNA326480) | marine metagenome | isolation source: seawater | place: Indian Ocean: Red Sea | collected 2010 | reverse complement strand
GTGGTGAAACCCTCTTGAGACGACGAGCAACCATCAAACGGAGGACCTTGGAGAAACGACGATTGCAGCACGCCAAGGCCGCCGCTTAAACTGAGACCATACAGGAGCCAAGTGAGCCAGACTCTCTGTTAGACACAGCAACTCGCTGTCTTAACTTTCCTGACGACGGACAGGGTCCGACGCCGGTGCTGAAGACATCAGACGTTACTTGAGCAAGGCACAAGGCGAGGACATCGGTCGCTCCACTGCTCTAGCCGAGCATCTTTTTGACGGAGTGTAGAAACTTAGGTTGAATGAACGGCATGCTTGTGAATCTCCGTTTACCGGACCGACTCAAAACCCTGTAGGTCAATCCCGACCCCAGAGCCCCGGACCTTCTTGGATTGGCTTTCTCTTTATTAGGGTGATGCATCTATGCTGCAAAAAAACTCACATCCCGGTTTCGACGATCTGACCCTTCTGAACGTCTCCCCCCTCTTTTGTGGAGCTCGGAAAGACATAATGGTTTTTGATAAGTCCGCGAGCGAACAGCTGCTTAAAGAAGGTGGACTTGTCATTACTGGCTTTCCTGGTGCTGAGGAAGTGGATGGGTTAGGAGAGAGAATGCTGGAGTTCTTTGATCTGCCCAAGGAAGAGAAAGACCGACTAGCGATTGGCCCTAGAAACCCCGCTAACAGTCACCTCTACCGAGGTTACATTCCTAACTTGCAGCAGGGAGTGTGGGCTCATAACGAATTGTTTGACATCGGCCCAAACGCACCTTTTCCTGGACCAGAAATCAAGGGCGTTGAGATGTTTTCCGAAAACAATATCTGGCCAACTGAGGAGCCCTGCGCAGGGTGGCGCCAAGCGATGGAGCGCTACTATGAAATAATGCAACACCTTTCCAGCACTCTGATCTTTTCCCTTGGACGCGGGTTTGGCTATGACGACATGGCGATCGACGCACGCTTTCGCGAAGGAAATCATACACTGCGTCTGCTTAACTACCCCACACCCCCGGAAGGGCATTTCCTGCGGGAAGAACAGACAGATGGTAGCCGGGGGCGAAAATCCGATCGGCAGTCCATTCCGCTATCGTCCGATAGCCATTTTGATGCTTCGGGTCTTTCTCTTCTTTGGCAAAGACAAGCCGGCCTGCAGGCGCAATCACCCGATGGCGTGTGGCGCAATGTTCCGATGATCAAGAACAGCATCTCGATCCATGTGGGAAACGCCTTGCATGGAATGACGGAGAGCAAGATTCCTGCGACGCCGCACCGAGTCTTGGATCTCAAACAGCACCGGCAGTCTATCGGATTCTTTCTTGAGCCCGGCTTGAGTGCCCCAATAGGTGCTATGCATAGAAAAGATTCTAGTCATGAGGGTACCTACGGCTGGCATCTACGTGAAAGATTCAACAACCACTATAACTATGACATTAATGACAAGTGAATGTGCCCTTTGGCTAGATTTCTGTCGCTAAACTCATAAACATACTAGTGTCTGCTTAGGTGTTTAGACAGACGAACTCCATACTGTATCTGCATCACAGAACGCCCTGGAAAAACGGCGGCCAAAGGGCGCAGCGAACTTCACCATTTCCTAGTGCAGGCCCTTCCAATACTCGTGATAAATGATCTCTTCGATTTCACCTTTTGACCAGGGATCATTCGGTTCGACGTGTTCAAGTATGAATTTCTAGGGAGAGCTAGATGAGCAAGAGAATGGGTCATCTGGACTTGACAGTGCCTCCAACCGTCACTGCCAAGTCCGAGCCGTCTACTCCAATCTCTATCGTTTGTGCGGTAAACGTCGCTTGAGCCGCTGCCCCCCTACCTCATCGCCGGCCTGATACAAATCCAGCATGTCGAGGAAACCGCTCTGAGGCATCACGTGATCGGGGGTCGGCTCGACGTCGATAAGCTTGCCCTGGTCAAAGACCAGGTACCGCTCGCCAGAAAACTTTGACTGGAATCCCATATGCACGTACTCGATAAGTTCTGCATTTGCTGGTGCCACCCGAACCCGGCTGCTGCATGGATTCAGAACAGGTTCCGAGAGCAAACCCGATTGGCCAGATCCAGGACCATCGAGCCCTGCCAGAAACAGGTGTAACTCATCGTGCAGCTCATCTACGAGCCATCTTCACGTGTATCCACGCCAACACGCCGTTTTGAATAGTCCGAGTTTGTTTGGTGGCGGCTCAATACCTGCCGGTAGTTGATAGCTGTTGTCAAAGCAGCACTTGATAGCACTGGCTTTCCGCGCAGCATGATGAGGTTAATGACAGCGGAGTTAGATGCCACGAAGGGTTCTACATCTCCAAGCTGGTAGTGTGAGCGAGTGGTATTTTGCCCAACAAGCATTGAAGGCCAGACATCGAAAGAGAGGTGGGAATTCGACAGAACAGAAAGCAACTCACAAATCTGGTTGGTTCTGGCTCGGAGCTTTCGCAATCTTGTCGGCACTTTGGACGTTTCGATTGCAATCGTTACGCGAGTGAAACCGAAGGCATGATCTGGGCCTGGGCGCAGCTCACGAAACACCCCCGGCGCCGGTCCGTTACCGGGTCGCCGCGCAAAGAAAATCTTCTGATGGCGCAACCGCGCCATGGCCGGCCGGAGAGACCTCCCTCCCCGGCCGGCCGTTACGATGTCAGACGTCGACTAGTTTGACAGCCACAGCTCGCGGAACCGCGGAATCTGATCGGGGATCCATTCGAAGTCCTGCACGCGCTTGCGGGTCGCACCGTATTCGACCGCGAAGAACAGTGACACGTACGGCAGATCGGCCGCAATCTGCTGCTGTGCCTCGGCATAGATTGCCTTGCGCTTGGGAATGTCAGTCATCGTGCGCGCCTGTTCCAGCAATGCATCGACCTTCGGGTTGCTGTACTTGGTACTGTTCGCGAAACCATCGGTGTGGAACAGGATCTGCAGCAGTCCATCCGGATCCGGACGCTGCGTCCAACGCGTCGGCGTGAACTCGAACTCACCCTTCAACACCTTCCCGTACCAACCCTTCTGCGGCACTGGCTGCAGCTGGATGGCGATGCCAACCGCCTGCAGTTGCTCCTGCACGAGAGCGCCGATGCGCGGATAAACGCCTGTTCCAGCGACCACCAGCGGCACCTCGGTACCCGGTTTGTAGCTCGACTTCGACAGATACTCCTTGGCCTTGGCCGGGTCGTGTTCGAACGCTTCGAGCTCGCTGTACCACCAAAGCCCCGGCGGCGTCGGACCGGCGGCCATGGTCGCCATGCCGGCGGTGAGGATGTCGACGATGTGCTTGCGGTCGATGGCATGTGCCACAGCCAGACGGAAATTCGCGTCATTGAATGGTGCGCGGTCCCAACGCCATTGCAGCGAGTGCCAGCGGCCCACCTTCACCGGGTGCAGCTCGACGTCATCGTTGCCCTCGATTGAACGAATGTCGTTCGGCGAAAGCTGTCCGACATAGTCGAGCTCGCCGGTCGCCAGACGCTGGATACCCACGACCGAACCGGCCACGTCCTCGTAGTGAATCTTGTCGAGGTACGGCAGCCCGTCTTCCCAGTAATCGGGATTGCGTTCGAGCCGTACGTGGCTGCCGCGGACCCACTCCTTGAAGATAAAAGGACCCGTGCCCACTGGGTTGGAGCCGAACTCCTCGCCGTGTTGCTGCGCCGCCGCCGGTGAGACCATGAAGCCAACCCGCTGCCCGAGCATGCCCATCAACGCCGGAAACGGACCAAGCAGGTTGAACGCAACGGTGTGTTCATCGACCACGTCGACCGATTCGACCACCTTGACGAGTTGCTTGCGTTGCGGTGATTTGGTCTCTTCATCGAGCCGTGAATCGATGTTCCACTTGACCACCTCGGCATTGAAGTCGGTGCCGTCATGAAACTTCACGCCCGTGCGCAGCTTGAACACAATGCGCTTGCCTCCGTCGAGCACGTCCCAACTCGTGGCAAGCTCCGGATTGATGGAGAAATCCGGACCAAGTTTGGTTAGGGTATTGTACACGGGGTACATCACCTGGCGCTCACTGAAGATGACCGAGAATCGCGGGTCGAACGTCTTGGCGTCAGCCGGGAAGCCGACGGTGAGTGTTCCTCCACGAACCGGTTCCTGGGCGACGACCGGCGCTGAGTTCAACGCCCCTGCAATCGCGATGGCTGCCGCGGCAACCATCAAACGACTTCTTACCACCACTTTCATGATCCTCTCTCCTATGTAATGGCGACTCCTCGGTGGAGCCTAGTTTAGCCGCGAATCACGTCAACGGCTTTCACAGAATGTCATCCCTGATACAACCGGCCAGGTGCCCCGGGCCAACTTCCCTCAACGGCGGTACCACCTGCGCGCAGGCTGCGACCGCGTAACGGCAGCGTGTCCGGAACACGCAACCCGACGGTGGGTCGATCGCGTTCGGTACATCGCCTTCCAGAACGATACGTTTCCCCTTTCGACCCGCGTCCGGGCTTGGCACCGCCGACAGCAGCGCCTCCGTGTATGGGTGCCTGGGCTTTGAACAGATAGCCGATGTCGGGCCGATCTCCATCAGCTTACCCAGATAGACCACTGCGATGCGGTCGGAGATGTACTCCATCACAGCAATGTCGTGCGAGATGAACAGCAACGACAACCCGAGACGGCGCTTGAGGTCATCGAGCAGGTTGATGATCTGCGCCTGAATGGAGACATCCAGCGCAGAGACCGGTTCGTCGGTAACCACGAACTCCGGACCGACGGCCAGTGCCCGGGCTATACCGATACGCTGGCGCTGTCCGCCGGAAAGCGATGCAGGCTTGCGGCGCATGTAGCTTGTTGACATCGAGACCATTTCCAGCAACTCGGCCACGCGTTGCCGACGCTCGGCGTCACTGCCGCACAGCCCCTGGATCCTTAGTGGTTCACTGAGAATTGCCTCGACCGTCATGCGCGGATTGAGCGAGCCGTACGGATCCTGGAACACGATCTGGGCCTTCCGTCGGAACAACCGCAGCGACTCCGGCTCGAGGTCGGTGAGTTCTTCGCCCCGGAAACGGATCTCGCCCGATGTCGGTTCGATGAGGCGCAACAGGGTCCGCCCGATGGTGGATTTGCCGGACCCGGACTCGCCGGCCACGCCGAGCACCTCGTGCTGATCCACCGTAAACGACATGTCATCGACCGCACGCACATGCGCCATCGGCTTGGGGATGATGCCGCGTGTGATCGGGAACCACTTGCGCAGGTTCCTCACTTCGAGCAGCGGCGCCGGGCCGCTCACCTTACCGGCGCTCCATTAAGGTGCCGCCAGAGCAGGCAGCGAACTAGGTGATCGGGTGCAGCCTGCTCGAGAGCGGGCGCATACTGATCGCACAGCGACGTCTCGACATGCGTGCAGCGGGGATGGAATGCGCATCCCGCGGGAAACTCTGAAGCGGTCGGTACATTGCCCGGGATCGCCAAGATGCGATAGCCGGGAATACTCGAGCAACCAAGAGTGGGCAAGGAGTTCAACAGCGCCCGCGTATAGGGCATGCGCGGTGATTCGAAAATGGTCTTCACCTCTCCGACCTCGACGATCTGCCCGGCGTACATCACCAGCACTCGGTCGGCGATCTCGGCGACCAGGCCCAGGTCATGGGTGATGAACAAGATTGACATTCCCTTCTGGCGCTGGAGGTTCTGGAGGTGCTCCACGATCTGGGCCTGGATGGTCACGTCGAGTCCGGTCGTCGGCTCGTCGGCCACCAGCAACTTCGGGTCGCAGGCGATCGCCATCGCGATCATGACGCGCTGGATCATGCCGCCCGAAATCTGGTGCGGATAACTCGCCAGGCACTCTTTCGGGTTCGGGATACCGAGCACGTAGAGCATCTCCAAGGCACGGGCGAAAGCATCCTTCCGCGACGTCCCCTGGTGAACGCGGATAGCTTCGGCGATCTGTCCTCCGACACTGAATATCGGGTTCAGCGACGACATCGGTTCCTGGAAGATCATCGATATGTCATCGCCGCGCACCTGCCGCATCGCGCGTTGCGACAGTTTCATCAGGTCTCGAGGCGGTCCCTGCTTGCCGCTGAACGTGGCCTTCCCGCGCACCGCCACCGGACCTTCCTGCTCGAGCAGCCGCATCAGGGCAAAGCCGATTGTCGATTTTCCGGAACCTGACTCACCCACCAGCGCAACGATCTCGCCCGGTTCGATGCTGAAGCTGACATCACGGACCGCGTGCACGTCACCGTGCGGCGTACGAAAGCGGATATCGAGACCGTCCACGTCAAGAGTCGATGCTGCGGTGCTCATTCGATGGTCGATCCCATCAGGTAGAAACCGAACACGGTCACCGCCACTGCGCCGCCCGGCGCAAGACTGATCAACGGGTTGATGGACAGGAAGTCAAACCCGGCCCGAACCATGCCGCCCCAGTCCGGTGTGGGCGGTGGTATGCCGAGTCCCAGGAAGCTCAGGCTCGCCGAGGTGAAAATGGCCAGCGACACCGTGATCGAGAACTGTGCCGCAATCACCCGCAGGATATTGGGCAGGATGTGCGTCCACACAATCCACATTGCCCGCCCGCCCAGGGCCCGGGCGGCCTCGACGAACAGAGATTCGCGAATGTTCATCACCTGACCGCGCACCAGCCGCGCCACCACCGGCCAGGTCACGAAGCCGAGCACGATCATGAGCTTGTCGATCGAAACACCGATCATCACGGTGATGATGAGCGCGAGCACCAGTCCCGGGAGGGCTATGAACAGATCGATCAGCTGCACCACGAAGAGATCAACCTTGCCGCCGCGGTACCCGGCGAGAAGCCCGATCGGCACGCCGATCAGGGTGGCCACCACCGCCGCACCGATGCCGACGATCAACGAGATCTTGGCGCCGTGCAGAACGCGGGAATACACGTCACGACCCAGTTCATCGGTCCCGAAGTAGTGCTCCGATGAAGGGCCCTGCAGGAAATTGATGCTCGAGCGCATCGGGTTGTGCGTCGCGAGCTGCGGAGCAAACGCAGCCGCGGTGACCACCGTCGCGACCACCATCGCACCGATCCAGACCTGGAGTCTCATTCGAGCCGGATCCTCGGGTTGATCATGGTGTAGAGAATATCCGCGAGCAGATTCAGCAACACCACGCCCACGATGATGATCATGCCGACGGCGAGCATCACCGGGAAATCATGGGAAGTGATCGAATCGACGAACAGGCGCCCCATTCCCGGAACCGAGAACACGGTTTCAGTCACCACGGCGCCGCCGGTCATCTGCCCCAGAGACAGGCCGGCATAGGTGATCACCGGCAGGATCGAGTTGGGCATCGAATGTTTGAACGAGACGCCCCACTCGGAGAGTCCCTTGGCGCGGGCCACCTTGATGAACAGGTTCTGTTGCACCGCGCGATACTCCGCCCGGTACACCAAAGAAAACGATCCGAAGAAGAACGCGGCAAGAGTGATCGCCGGCAACGCCAGATGCCGCAGATGGTCCACCGGCCCATCGGACCAGTCGCGCCAACCCGACGTCGGCAGCCAGCCGAGCTTCACCGAGAGCAGGTAGATGAGACTGATGCCAAGCATGAAATTCGGCACGGTGATACCGATGAGGCTCAACCCAGTGTTGGCCGATGCAAAAAACCGTCTCGCGACCGGGATACTGTTCATGACGACGGTGCACAGCATGGCGAAGAGCACCGCGACCGATGCCAGTTCCAGCGTTACCAGAACCCGCGGTGCAATTGCATCCGCGACACTCTCCTTGGTCAGGTAGGAACGTCCAAAGTCACCTTGCAGTGCGTTCCCGATCCAGCTGAGGTACTGCTCCAGGACCGGACGGTCGAAGCCATACTGCTCGTTGAGTGCCGCGATGGTGGCGATGTCCGCATCGCGGCCGAGCATCATTTCGACGGGCGTCCCGAGTAGGGAGAACACCGACCAGAACAGGATCAGCGTCAGCAGGAAGATATTCGGCACGACCAGGATGACGCGCCGGATGATGGCTGTCAGCATGCGTTCGCCGGCCCAGCGGCCTCTTTCGGGTCCTGAAGTTCCGGGATCACGCGTTCGGAGACCAGCTCCAGGCAGCGCATCAGTTTCTTGTGAGGAACTTTCCGGGAACCGACTCCGGCAAGCACGGTGCGTACTCCGGTGGTTTCGCGAAGTTCCTGGAGCTGCTCGACGACGTTCTCCGGCGAACCGGCGATCACACTGCGGCCCATCAGGAAATCCCAGTCCAGTTCAGTTCCCGGTGGGGGCGTCTCACCCGGGTTGAGATAGGCATTCAAAGCGCGCCACGGGTCCGCCGCCCGGTAGCGGGTTTCGCTCAACACACCCGGCTCGTAGTCACGGCGTGCTTCCTCCATGGTCGGAGCCACGTAGATGTTGCGCAGAATCGACCAGTTCCCGGCCGGGTCGGCAACCGGATGACCGTTCTGCGCCATCGCTCGTGCATAGCGTTCGATCCATTGCTTGAGCATCAACGGGGGCTGGCGCCAGGCCATCGCCCTCAGACCAAGTTTCGCACAGAATTCCACCGAGGAGTCACTCGAACATGCCATCGAGAATGAAGGATGGGGGCGCTGGTAGGGCTTAGGAACGATACCCAGGCGGAAAATCTTGCCGTCGCGCACCCACTCGGGATCAGGCTCGATGCCCTTCGCCGTGGTCCAGGGCGTATTCTCCGGTGGTATCTGGAAGTGCTCGCCGCTGTGCTCGAAGTACTTTTGACTGCATGCCTTGTCGACGATCTCGAAACACTCCTCGAACAAGGCGCGCGATGCCTCAGTGTTCTTCGGATCCGCCGCCGGATTGATCGAGTTGACCTCGTGGGGACGGCTGGCCCGGCCGAACCCGATCTCCGCGATGCGGCCGCGCAGCAGTTGATCGAGCAGGGTGATGTTCTCAGCCACCCGCAGCGGATGCCACATCGGCAGGACCACACCGCGATTCCGAGTTTGATGCGCCGGGTCCGTGCTCCGACGTCGGCGGCCACCATGAACGGATTGGGTGAGTTGTCGTGGCCATCGGTACCGAAATGATGCTCGGCAAGCCACAGGTGTTCGAAACCTCCCTGGTCACAGAGATTAGCCTGCTCGCGAAGCTCGTCAAGCAGCCCGGCGTAGTCGATGCCATCGGGCTGCGCCAGCGTGGTCATGTATCCAATCTGCATATCCAGGTCCTTCGGTGCGGCGCGGCTCAGGGTTCGAGTCCGAGCCGTGACAGCGGGCGTTCATACATAATCGATTCGATGAGCTCGGCAGGAATGAGTGGCATGGCAGCACCGCCTCCCCAGTCGTTGATACCGCGAAAGTCGGCCATCGCCTCGGCGGGCGTGCGCACCGGGAAATCCGAACCGAACAGCAATCGATCAGTTACCCGGTACTCCATCGCCACCATCACCCCGTGATAGAGCTGCCACGGTCGGTGGAAGCGTGCCGAGAGGTCGGCGAAGACGTTCTCGTTCTTGCGCATGAGGATCGCGGTTTGCTCCATGTAGGGCTGCCCGAAGTGCGCGACGATCAGGTTCAGATCCGGAAACGCCATCGCGACCTTGTCGAGCAGGCACGGGTCGGCCCATTCCAGGCTGCCGCTGTAAGCGCCGCCACAGTGAAACATCACCGGTACGTGATGGGCATTCGCGATCTCGTAGATCTCCCAGCATGCCGGCGAACGCGGGTCGATACTCTGGTAAGTCGGCGAGAGCTTGACGCCGCGCAGTCCGAGGCCCGTCACGGCGCGTTCAAACTCCTCGGCCGCCCCCGGCTCGGCAGGATTCACCGAGGCCAGGCCCACCGCGCGTCCCGGGTACGCGGCCACCTGCTCGGCAATGAACTCGTGGGGTACCGCGACCCCTTCACGCCGCGGACTGGCAACCAGGACGAACTGCTGGACACCCGCTTCGTCGATAACCTCGCGCAGGCGCTGGGGGCTGGCCTGCCCGGTGCCAGCAACCTTGCGGCGGCGTTGCAGATCGGCATCCGCGGCACTGCGATGCTCCGGCAGGTAGCAATGCAGGTGCCAGTCGATAAGTCTTCCCAACGTCACCCCCCTTCCCGAGTCTAGGTAGCAGCCCGGTGTGGGCTGCATCCGGTGCTACGCAGCCCCCTATCCCACGGCGCTTGCCGCGGCCGGCGACTCGCTCTTTCTCAGCTCCGGCAAGACCCGTTCGGCGAACAGTTCGAGGCTGCGCATCGTGTCAGAATGCGGCATTCCGGGCCATCCACACTTCATGTTGATCTGCTCCAGTCCGACGTCATCGCGCAACTCGCTGAACTTCTCGATGGCGTAATCTGGAGAACCAAAGATGAGCGAGCGTTCATCGACGAAGTCGAAGGTGAGTTCCTTCTTCAGCGCTTCTTCCTCGGGAGGACTGAGTTCCTCACCCGGGTTGAGAAAGATTTTCGGGCCTCGCCAGTTGCTGAAGTTGAGTGCGTCCATCACCCATTTTCCGCCGACCTTGCGAGCTTTCTCTCGACCGTCGGCAATACACACATCCCGGCTGATGCCGGTGCGCGCGCCCTTGGGCAGCTCGACACCGGCGGCACGGGCGCTTTCCCGGTAGAGTTCACAGCGCTGCTTGAGCGATGCCACAGTCGGCCGCCACATGATGATACCGAGGTCGTTGCTGGCGGCGAACTCGATGGAACTCGGCGAATCGACCACCTGCCAGAATGGCGGATAGGGTTTCTGGCACGGTGACGGGTAGGTCGAGATGTAGCGCAGTTCACCGGTCTGCGCGTCAACGTAATCCGGATGGTTCACCGGATGTGCCTGGTCCATCTTGAAGCCCGGATAGGGCACCGTGTAGTGCTGACCCTTGAAGCGGAAACGCGGTTCGGACAGGGCGCGCTTGACGATCTCGATGGTTTCGGCAAACACCGCGAAGTTGTCCGCGGCATTGTTAGGGTCGGCAACCGGGTTGAGATTCAGCCCTTCGAGACCGTAGTTGCCCCGCCCCACGCCGATCTCGAGACGCCCATCGGTGAGATTGTCAAGCAGGGCGATATCTTCGGCGAGGCGAAGCGGATGCCAGAAAGTGATGATCGCTGCCGCAAGGCCGATCCGAATACTATCGGTACGAGCTGCCAGGTCAGCGGCCATCATCAATGGGTTTGGCAGCATCTCGCGGCCCCAGATACTGAAGTGGTGCTCGGCCAGCCAGAAGTTGTCGAATCCCGCTTGCTCGCAGGTGCGGGCGAGTTCCCGGACCTCGTTGAGAACGTCACGGTAATCGCGGGAGTGTCCGAGGTTCCAGGGATTAGAGAAATAGCCGATCTTCATCGCAGCCCCCTTTGTTGCTGCCTGTATGCTATCGGATGGGCGTTGTCAAGTTAAGAACCTGGAGGCAAAAATACGGTCGTTCCAGCAGTCTTTAGCTGCTGTGGAAGCCATTTGGTCACGACAAATGTGACCGCTCGACCAGATGGATGACCTCCAGCTTCTCACCTGCCGTATATCTCTTCCTCGCTCTCCCCCATCCCCGAAGGCGCTTTTTTTCAGCAACCGGTTCTCGAGCAGCGTCTCTGCCAACGCTTCCTTCAACTCGAGCGTCTCGCGGCAAAGGCTCTTCAACTCATCGGATGTCGCTTCCCGTGACGTATCTCCCGACAGTCGTTTCTTGCCTGCCTCCAAAAACTCCTTAGACCACGCGTAGTACAGGCTCTGGGCAATGCCTTCTCGACGGCACAGCTGCGCGATGGAGTACTCTCCTCGCTAGCCTTCCAGAACTATCCGGATCTTCTCTTCGGCTGAGTACTGCTTTCGCGTGGCTCGCCGGATGCTCTTGACGTGTTGCTCTGCTGATTCGTGATTCGAACTGCTCTTGCTCATCTCGCTCTCCTTTGAAGAGCCTCAATGAACCAGGATTACTCCCTTAACTAAACACCGCAACTTGTCTCATGATTGCTGACGGAGAACACACTTTGGCTCCAACCATACTTAGAACCGACTGAGGATAATGACCGCTATAGTCTTTTTCTTCGACCTCTGGTGCATGGACCGAGTGCATTTCATTCAGCAGTGAACAGAGTGATATCATTGCTACGATGGGAGCCCGGCACGAGGGTGGGAATCCCCCGGACAGTGAAACTGGAGAATCCGATCAATGGCAACCGTCTCCGTTCCAGAAATCGCGCGGTTAGTCGACCTTGATCAATATCCAATCCATCATTCTGAAGCGCCGGAGACTCAGGCGTTGTTTAGTACCTGGGCAAGTGAGTTCCAGCGTACCGGGGCCTGTAATCTCCGTGGATTTCTTACTGAAGAAGGCGCGAGATTACTCGCTGCCGAAGCAAAGGCATTGCAGAGTGTCGCCTATCATCGCACCTGGACGGTCAATTTCCTGTTTCAAAATTCAGCCGATCCGTCCTTACCCGCAAACCATCCAGCGCGGCATTTTACGACAACAGGCTCGAGTCATTTGGCTGGCGATCAGTTCGACGAAAAAAGTCTATTGCGCCAGCTCTATGAATGGGACGCCATTACGGAGCTCGTGGCTCGCATACAGAGTAAACCCAAGTTGTTTCGATTTGCAGATGAGTTCCAAGCAATCAATGTGATTGGGCTCGGAGAAGGCCAACACACCATTTGTCACCACGACGATAACGAGTGCACGGTGACGCTGCTACTACAAGAACCGGAAAGCGGAGGGGAATTCATCTATGCAGAGAACACTCGTACACAAGCGGGTGATCTTGACCTTGATGCTATCCATCGTGTGTTGGACGGCGATCCTCAGGTGATCAAGACGCTTCCAAGATCGGCCGGAACGTTGACTTTGTTCCAAGGGGGGCGCGCAATGCATGGGGTGAGCTCCGTGATTGGCAAGAGACAACGTCTGACTGCGATATTTACCTACGACACTGACCCGCATCGCGTAGGTCCGGCGGCGACGAACATCGCCGTCTACGGGCCGCGGGTGAAAAAAATCCTCGAGCAACGAGCTGCACGCGCGGGCCCGCAATTTGAGCGGTTAAATCAGTAGTTTGATACTGCGGATACTCGCGATTCTCTCGAGACTTTGTCCTGCCCGACGCGCGTTGAAGGAACGAGTGCAGGGATCGAGATGCAGTCGCGTGCCACCGTCTTCGTCCAATTGCTAGAGTTCGCCACCGGCACGTAAATTCGGGACCTAACCCTAGTGTTCAGTGATGATGGCTGGCGTTCGATGATTGATATAGATTGCAGGATACCGCTATCAAGCTGAATCAGAGGTCGACGCCAATGAGTGCCCTGCCCCACACCTCATCCACGACGATTACGGTCAAACCGATGTCTGTACACATTGGCGCGGAAATCGATGGCGTTGATCTGTCGAAGCCATTGTCGAACACGGTCGTCAAAGAGATCCGGGACGCGTTGTTACACTGGAAGGTGGTATTTTTTCGAGACCAACACCTCACCCACGAGCAACACATCGCTTTCGCGCGTGAGTTCGGACAAACGACACCTGCCCACGTGGTGTTCGGCAGTTTGCCCGAACACCCTGAAATCTATCCGGTAACCAAAGGCCGCACCGCATTCGCCGCGCGTCCTGCCTCCGCCCGCGTGTGGACTGACTGGCATACAGACGTTACGGCTGCCATCAACCCGCCGTTCGGCTCAATTCTGCGTGCCGTTGTGGTTCCACCGTATGGAGGCGACACCCAATGGACCAACATGGTGGCGGCGTATCAGGCGCTGTCACCCACGATGCAGCACTTTTTGTCGACGCTTCGCGCTGTACATCGTTTCAAGACAGCCGAAACCGGTGACCAGGCGAATGACTACAACGCTATGGTCAACCGGCGAGCGCTGATGACCGAGCACCCATTTGTCACCGTGCACCCGGAAACCGGAGAGCACGCGCTTTACACGAACCAAGAATTTGTGTCCGAAATCGTCGGTCTGACTTCCACTGAAAGTGACAATTTGCTTGAGTTTCTGTGGGAACATTGTGTCCGTGCGGAATTCACAGTTCGCTTTCGCTGGGAAGAAGGTAGTGTCGCGTTCTGGGACAACCGATCCACCCAGCATCTGGCAATCCGGGACGTCTACCAGACGGATTTCGACCGCGAATTCTACCGAGTCACACTCGCCGGCCAGGTCCCCGTCGGAGTAGACGGCCAATCGTCACGGTTGTTGTCAGGCGCTCCCATAGAGACCATTAGTCAATAACCGTCGCTATACGTGAAAAGGGTGATGCTGTTAAATGGATCTGCACCACTGGATTGTTCCCCGTCAGCAATCATCAGACAAGTTGCGGTGTGTCCGTCGTCAGGAAAGTTGAGACAGCGAGTTGCTGTGTCTAACAGAGAGTCTGGCTCACTTGGCTCACAGTTGGTTTAAGTTTAGGCAGCCGCCTTGGCGTGCTGCAATCGTCGTTTCTCCAAGGTCCTCCGTTTGATGGTTGCTTGTCGTCTCAAGAGGGTTTCACCACGCCCGAAGTAAACATCTGCAGGCGTGAGGTTCGACAGACTCTCGTGATATCGGTGATGGTTGTAGTGCTCGAGCAGGATGCGATTCTTCAACGTCTGATGCCATCGCTCTATCTTGCCCTGCGTCATGGGGTGATACGGTGCACCGCGCACGTGTTTCATCTGATGGTCTGCCATCCACTGGGCCAGTTCGGTTGCGATGTAGCTCGAACCGTTGTCACACAGCAGCCGCGGCCGGTGTCTGACGGTGGCTTTGTCGAGCCCCGAGGCGATGAGTGCCTGTTCCAGCGTCTCGGTCACATCCTCGGCTTTCATCGTCGTGCACAGCCGCCAGGCGATGACGTAACGCGAGTAGTCATCGAGAATGATCGACAGATAGAACCAACCCCAGCCCGTGACCTCGAGGTAGGTGAAGTCGGTGTGCCACAGTTGATTGGCCGCCGTGGTCTTGTCGCGGAACTCATCGGCCGCCAACATCACCGGGAAGGCCGGCGTGCCAATCAAGTCCTGTGCCTTCAGCAGCCGATAAACGCTCGCTTCGGAGATGAAGTACCCTCGCTCATCGGTGAACGCCACAGCCCGCGGTAGGCCGTCGGCCTCGAGACGCCCAGACTCGCCAATGTCCGCTTCACCGACAGATGCGAACGCTCCACCAGGTGGATGATTTCCAGCTTCTCACCTGCCG
>MDTE01199144.1_pt1 | contig 15059 bp, 15 predicted proteins | sample 811231 | NCBI WGS metagenome assembly MDTE01 (sample SAMN05326651, study PRJNA326480) | marine metagenome | isolation source: seawater | place: Indian Ocean: Red Sea | collected 2010 | reverse complement strand
GATTGGTGGCCAATTCTGAACAAATGTCTCCTATGGCGTCAGCATCTGTAGTTCTTCTCGATGAATATGATACTGATGATATCGGTTCTATTTCTTCACTTTCAGATTCAACAATTCTTTTACTAACAGTATTATTGCTTGCTTTAACTGTCGGAGTGGGAATTCCTGTATGGAAACGTTATCAAAAATTAATTAACAGTAGTACAGAAAATCAAAAACAGAATGTCAATCATCTCTTATTATTTAGATCTTTAACAGATGCTGCTCAGATTGCATTACTATACTGGACGGCTATGCGTTTCTTTTTACGAGATGAGGGGGCAAGCCAATCGTTAGTTTCTGCCTATTATGGAATCGCACTATTGGTTTTGGGCGTCAGTTTAATTTTTTGGGGTCATATAGCTGATACATATGGTTCTAGAAGAAAAATCCTTCTCTACACCTCAATCGGTTGTGCCATACTCTATCTCTTCATTCCATTTTTAGGCATATATGGTACAATTTTCATTTCTATACTTCTATTGATGCTTCACGGTTCAGGCCGTATACCTAGGGCTATCGCTTCTGAATATTATCCAAATCGTCAAGGCGAATTTAATGGCGTTTTCTGGGGGATGTTCGCTTTGATATATTCCGTAGCCTATCTCGCCGCTCCATCGATATATGAATCTCTTGGTATGAATGCAATAGTTTCGTTCTGTTTATTGTTGAATATTGCTGCAGCATTCTGCGCATTCCGTTTAAATGAAGTCGATATTATGACTGGAACATTAGTTAACGACTCATCCGATTATCTCAATTTTAATACAAATTCTTTCTCTTTAGATTCTCTACATTTTCAGAATTCATGGGTTAAATGGATTTTACTAACAGTTTTCTTAATCTATATTCCTCGCGGAGTCATCGTTTACAATGCTCCGAATTATTTCGACGATATTGGCTATGATAGGAGTTTCGTCGGTGTAATAATGGGCTATTCAGTTATAGCATCCGTTATTCTTTATCCATGGCTCGGTTCTATCTGTGATCGTTTAGGAGCTTGGCAGGTGCTTCTCTGGTCTGCTTTATTGTATATTCTTCTATGGGGTACTTTCAGTTCTGCTGTATCTACTCATCTGTCTGCATTTATTTTTATAATTCCCGTAATTCCATTTTTACGTACTTCTAGAGATACATTAATGTCTCAATTAACTGCCTTAGATGAACGAAGCAAAGGTATGGGCTGGGGGGTTTTCGTCGGGACACTCGGTTATTCAGTTGGCGCGTTTTTCGCATCCGTAATGTTAGGTTGGTTAGACGCTAAAGATATGGAAATTCAAATGCAATATCTTTACACGTTTAGAGCCAGTTTAGTGTTTCTTTTGCTGGCTTCTGTAGTTGCATGGTGGCTAAATAAAAATACAACTAAGGAGGCTACCGTTTGGTAGCTGTCGCTATTACCTTATCTGAAGATAAATATTTTGAAAAATACGCATCTTGGCTTAGAGAGATAGATATCGAACCAGTCCGAATTACCAATTCAGATTCTCTTTCCGATTTTGATATATTAGTTCTTTCAGGGGGTGGCGATCTAAGTGTCGAAACTGGAGCTTATGGCCAACCAGAAAGAACAGATTTCCCTCTTCAATTTATAAAACCTAAACGGGATGAGTTAGAAATTTCTCTTCTGAATAAAGCAACAAAAAATAAGATGCCAGTTTTAGGTATCTGCAGAGGTTTGCAAATAATCAACGTATATTGTGGGGGTACACTATGGCCAGATATTAGTGAAGGCAATTTCGATATTAAATTACATAGAAAACATTCTGGAGATGATGGAGATACGGAACATGAAGTAGATTTAGTCGATTCAAATTTCGATGTAACTAGTCATCATCATCTAGCTATCCGTAAGTTAGGTACCAATCTTTCCGCAATAGGCCATAGTGAAGATGGTATAATCGAGGCAGTTAAACATACAAAATTTCCCTGGTTCGCCGTTCAATGGCATCCTGAAAGAACTTCAGAAGGCATGGGGCGTTCAATACCAAAAGAATGGCTTTTACAACAAATTAGAAATATTTCAAATATTCAAGGACCAGATAGCGTCGCTTAAATACACCCCCAAATGTCCGACGTACTGTTTAGGAGCATTATATTTGAAACGTAGTTCTCGTGTATGGAAGAAAAAAGGCAATCAACGTTGGAAGTGGCGCAAGAAGAAGATGCGACGCAGAAAACGAGCAGCCAGACGTAGGAAGTAGTTTTTCAGTCGAGTTTAAAAACACCAGATGTTTAGTGTATTATGCCAGTTATAACTATAGAATTCGATGATTTGAATCGTTTACTGGCCGAGTCCATCACTCCAGATGATTTTAGAAAAAATATACCTTTGATAGGGGCAGATCCTGATTATATAGATGAAACAGGCGCCGCAGTTGAATTTTTCCCAGATAGACCGGACTTATGTTCTACAGAAGGTGTGGCCAGAGCACTACGCCCTCTTTTAGGACAAAAACCAGGTTTAACACAGTATCCAGTTGCTAAATCAAAGACACATATGACGGTCGACTCTTCTGTTTTGGATATCAGACCAGTAATGATGAGTTGTATAGTTCATAATGTCAATTTAGATGATGCCGCTATACGCTCTTTAATAGAACTCCAAGAAAAATTACATCTCACTGTTGGTCGTAAGCGAAGAAAAGCATCGATAGGCGTTCACGATCTTTCAGATTTAACACCTCCTTTCACCTATACATCATGTTCAAAACACGAACCAGCGTTTGTACCTCTTCATTTTGATATGGAAATGACGCCAGAAGAAATACTAACGGAGCATCCCAAAGGGATTGACTATGCTCATCTTTTGACAGATTTCAATCATTATCCAATTCTTACAGATGCCGAAGGTAATGTTGCATCTCTACCTCCTATCATAAATGGAGCACTCACAACCGTCACAGCAGATACTAAAGATATTTTACTTGATGTCACAGGTCTCGATGAAAGGGCAGTAGAAACATGCCTAAATATCGTTGCAACTGCCTTAGTAGAAAGGGGTGGTGAAATCGAGGCCATCGAACTTCGATACCCTTCGCATAGAAAGTCATATCCCAATCTAAAACCACATATTCATAAAATCGATCATCAATATCTCACAGCTATACTTGGGTGGGATCCAGGCGATGAGCTACTATCAAAATCATTTATGAGGTGTGGTATGGATTCTTCAAAAGATAAAAATATCTGGGCAGTAAGCGTTCCAGCATATCGTTCCGATTTAATTCATCCCATAGATTTAGTTGAAGAATCAGCTATAGGTCTGGGTTACGAAACACTTCCCAAAATCTTACCCACTACAGCTAGTTTCGGAAGCGAACTAGATTCAAGAGTAATAGAAAGAAAATGTCGAGAAACTATGTTGGGATTGGGTTTTCAAGAAGTAGTAACTTTAACTTTGAGCTCCGAAAAATCTCAATATGAAATTACAGGGCGTCAAAAATCATCCGTAACAACACTTTCAAATCCAGTCAATGAAGAATACAATATTCTCCGCCCATCTCTTTTGCCTTGTCTTTTAAATCTTCTAAAATCAAATAAACATAGGGAATTACCTCAAATGGTTTTCGAAGTCGGTTGGGTTGTTAGAAATAACCGCAATCACTTGTCTCTTTCTTGGATTGAAATAGATAGTAAGGCACCTTTTTCAAAATTACGCGACATTTCTGACGTTATCTGTTCTAAATTAAAATTTACCGAAACTATAATTGAAAAGTCAGATCCAATTTTTGTAGATGGTCGTTGTGCTGGTTTTGATGCAGATAATCTTTCACTAGTTTTCGGTGAATTACATCCTCGCACATTGTCTGGCTTTGAATTGGGTTACCCAGCAATAGGCGGAGAGATTTTGTGGTAAAATTACCACTCTGTTTTGATGCAGGTTCTGCAGCATCGGTTTTTCGACAAGTTTTAGATGATATGGATTTATCTTATTCGAGAAAAGACGGGACTCGTAGTTATACCCGATTTGCTGCCGTAGTATCTCTTGAACAGTCAGCCTTTTCTTATACATATATACTCAATAATCCAAATATAAAATTTGAAATATGGTCTGAAGTTCCAGGCCTTTCTGGAAATATAACTTATCTCGGCTTCAATGCGGATTCTAATCCACATCTTCAAAAGATATTACAAAATTACATATCTACACTTCCAAGAAATCCTTGGAATTTTTCCCTTTCTCAAAAATTGAGAAATGGCTTTCTTTCTCCAGGCATCTATGGTGCCAAAAAAAAGTGGAAGGAGTTTTTGTAATTGAGTTTAGTCGGTGAGAAGGAAAGAACACATTTAGAGATTAATAAAACTAATAAATTTTTAAAAGAGAAATTTAGAAATTATTATGACAATGTCAAATTACATACACCTCCTAGATTTACATCTAGGGAGTGGGGTTTCTTAGGCTGGTCTGGAAAATTGATGAATCGTCATCAAAGTTTCAGGTCTAAGGCAGACCTCCAACAATATCTTTCTAGGTATGCACCTAGACATGCATACCATTCTGTAGCATACTATAGCATACCTGATGCACCAACAATGAAAGATAAATCTTGGCAAGGTGCAGATTTAATATTTGATTTAGATGCAGATCACATTCCCAATGCAAAAGCCATGCTAAAAAATCCAGACGGCTTTCAAAAATTAATGAACATAATTCAAGAACAAACACACCGTTTGGTTGACGATTTTTTGTTAGGGGACATGGCTTTCAATCTTAAAGATTTAATGATTACATTTAGTGGTGGACGGGGGTATCACGTACATATCAGAGATTCTTCAGTTCTAAATCTTTCTTCCAGTGCTAGAAGAGATATAGTCGATTACGTAACTGGTCAAGGATTAATCACAACCAATCTTTTGAAAGATACAGGTCAAGAAACAAATGTTTATGGAAATAAATTCTTCGCTCCAAATATTTCACTATATGATAAAAATGCAACCGGCTGGCAAGGGCATATTTCTAGAAAAATTCATAATTATCTAGATGAGTTATCTGTTTTAGATAGAAAATCTCAAATCGATAAATTATCTGCGGTTAACGGAATTACTCCTACTATGGCCAACAAAATTAAAATCTCAGAAAACAGCTCCTTAACATTCAGCAATATGTCTCGTAAAAATGGAGAACTTTCTAAAGCACAATCTTCACTCGTGAATATGGCTATTCATCAACAATCTGTTTTTCCAGATGAGCCGGTAACAGGAGATACTCACCGTCTCATCAGACTTCCTTATTCTTTACATGGTGGCTCAGGTTTATCTGTAGTTGAATTAGACTTAGAACATCTGAAAACTTTCAACCCATTAGAAGAAGCAACAGTGTTTGGCGATTCTATGATAAATATCAAAGCACTAAGGCCTTCAAAAGTTAAAATGGGCAAAGTATATGATTTAAAGGAAGGAGAGGTGGCTTCTGTTCCAGAGAAAGTCGGTATCTACTTTATGTGTAGAGGGCTGGCTTCTTTGACTTTGAAAACATGATGTTGTGTGGTGTTGATGAAGCAGGACGAGGTCCAGTAATCGGACCATTGGTAGTAGCAGCTGCAGCCATAGAAGATACAGAACTTCTCAACTCTATGGGTTTAAAAGATTCTAAACTTCTCACACCCACTCAACGTAAATTTTTAAATGATAAAATAAGAAGATATTGTAAATTCGCAATAGAAATAATAGATGCTCAAACTATTGATAGTTATGTTAAAAATAATGAACTCAATAAATTATCAATTATGGCGTTTAGCTCAGTAATATCAAAATTAAAACCATCTAAAGCAATTGTCGATTCATGTGATGTAAATCCAGATCGTTTCGCTCAAAATATTCTCAATCATTTAGGCAATAATGTCGTTGTAGAGATTGATTCACGTCATAAAGCTGATACATTATTTCCCATAGTTTCTGCAGCTTCTATTTTGGCTAAAGAAACTAGAGAAAGTGAGATGCAATCAATAAAAGAGGAGATAGGGGATTGTGGTAGTGGCTATCCTTCCGATCCAAAAACCATAGAGTTTTTATCAAAACATTGGCAAAAATCAAGAAGCTGGCCAAAGTATATACGGCAAGAATGGAAAACCATCAAACGTTTCAATACCTCTACACTTGATGATTTTGATTAGATTATGAATGAAGCCGAATTATTAGCAGTCGTTGAGGAAAAAATTACACTTTTCAATGATAAAGTAAAAGAAGATTCAGATTTTGCAGAAATTATAGGCACAAGCGATCGCACAGTCTCTATTTCAATCTCTGATGGGGACAATTATGTTTGCGAACTCAAAGATGGCGTTTTATCACCTGTTTCGAAATCTGACGCCCCAGTTACTTCTGATATTTCTTTAGAAAGTGATTTTGAAACTATAGGTGCTATTTTGAACAACGAAATGTCTCCGATGAAAGCCTATGTAAAACAAAAATTGAGCGTTAATGCTAGTTTTAGAGATTTAATGCTTTTACGACAATTATTATCGTAACATTATTTCAATTTTATTATTTCATTTGCTAAGTGGGCAATCTCTTCCGGCTTCAGAACTTCCCCTCTCAAATCCATAAATGGCAATTTTTCTATTTCAAGATTTTCAAAACTGGTTTTTAGTGCATTTTTTAGTGTTTTTCTTCTATGTGTAAAAATCGCCCGAACTACTTTATCGAATACTTCCAAATCCTTTACTCCATAATCTGGTATTTCCCTCTTCAATTCAACAACTACAGAATGTACTTTTGGCTGAGGCAAGAACATATTTCTACTTACTCTGAAAAGTTTCTTACATTTCACATACATAGATGCCATCACAGTCAATCTTCCATACTGCTTAGTTCCATGTGTTGCTATCAATCTGTTTGCAAATTCTTCTTGAAACATAATTATAGCCCTATCCCATTCTGATTCAAATAATCTAAAAAGAAGAGGAGATGATATCGAATAAGGTATGTTAGAAACGATGACATCTATGTTTGGAATATCAACTTTCATAATATCGCCCTCAATTATCTTAATATTTTCTCCTCTAAGACGTTGCTTAATCACCGTGTATAACCATTTATCTTTTTCAACAGCCGTTAAACTTTTTCCTATTCTTGCCAACCGTTCTGTTAAAATTCCTCTTCCAGGTCCTATTTCCAATATATCTTCTTCATCAGTTATCTCTGCTGCATCAACTATACGCTGTGCAATTCTCTCATCAACTAAAAAATTCTGGCCTAAGGCTTTTCTCCGTTTGTAGGATTGGTGGGCCGGGGCGGAATCGAACCGCCGATCTTCGCCTTGTAAGGGCGACGTCATAACCCCTAGACCACCGGCCCAATCTTAAGTTAATCCCCAAGTCTAGTATTATTCTACATCTGATATGTCACAGTGTTTATTAATATTACATGTTTTTTCGAATTAGATTGTTTTTGAGACGATTATATCCAGCAGCAGTAAGATATCCTTCTTTGTATAATTTCTCTATTTTCTCTATTTCTCTTTCGTTTAGCCCCATATTGTTGATTTCTTGATTAGTTTTCAAACCAAATTGCATTTGCATAAAAAATTCATCAGCTAAAAGCTCAATTTCTTTCAAATCTAATTTTCCATTATCGTCCTTATCATATTTTTCGAATAAAGCATCCGTATCGATATCTCTCTTAATCATTCCGTCTTCTTTCATAACAATCAACATCTGCGATATGTATTCTTCATATCGTTCTTTAGACATATAGCCCTCTCCATCACAAAAATCATTGAGTATGTCTTTCGCTACTTCTACCGCTATTAATTTACGTAAGAAGCCAGGATTAAAAATCGCAATAGTAATAATACTAACAATCAAAAAAGATACAATATAGAATTCTAAACTCATTCTTACTCTCTAGATGTCAGATTCTGTTCGAGTATTAATGTTTTCTACATTCTTTTTTGGTTAATTATTTATCCCTGTCGCTAGTCCCACGTGCATGGCGTTGCTGAATAATTTCGGTATACAACCAAAGAAAGTACATCACAACTTATCGCAAGATCAATACAGAGATGAAGTTATTGGCAGGGGTGAAGGTAAGTTGTCTTCTAATGGAACTGCCGTCGTAACTACTGGAATTTTTACAGGCCGTTCACCAAATGATAGATTTTTCGTACTAAACTCAAACGCAGAACAAAAAATAGATTGGGGTGAGATAAACAAACCATTACCTTCTGATTCATTCGATATATTATTGGATTTAGTTAAAGATGAGATGAACAATCAAGAATTGTTTGTTTTCGACGGTTTTGCAGGCGCCGATGCAAGATATCGACTTCCAATCAGAGTAGTTACAATGAAAGCATGGCAATCTCATTTCTCTAATAATATGTTTATCCGACCATCTAAAGATGAACTATTATCATTTACTCCAGAATTTACAGTACTTAATGCATCCAGTGCTAAGGCTACAAATTGGGCCCAACTTTCTCTAAACTCAGAGATTTTTATCGTTGTTAATATCGAAAAGAAATTAGTCATAATTGGCGGTACAGAATATGGTGGCGAAATAAAAAAGAGTATTTTTTCCGTACTCAATTATTTACTTCCTAATGAAGGTGTTCTACCAATGCATTGTTCCGCTAATATCGGCTCTAATGATGACACTGCTCTATTTTTTGGTCTTAGTGGAACTGGTAAAACCACACTTTCTACTGATTCTACAAGAAGATTAATCGGTGATGATGAACACGGTTGGTCAGATCAAGGAGTTTTCAATTTCGAAGGAGGTTGCTATGCTAAAACCATCAACCTCGATCCAGCAAAAGAACCAGAGATATACAATGCGATTCGTCCTGGGGCATTACTGGAAAATGTAGTTATGGATGAAGATGGAAACATCGACTATAGCGATTCATCAATAACTGAGAATACCAGAGTCTCCTATCCTATCGATTATATAGATAATATCGAACCCTCAGAATGCGGCGGTCATCCACTTAATGTCTTTTTCTTAACTGCCGATGCATTCGGCGTTCTTCCTCCTATTTCACAGTTAACTCCAGAAATGGCAATGTACCATTTCCTTAGCGGTTATACAGCAAAAGTCGCGGGAACTGAACGAGGCATTGTAACGCCCACTGTCACATTTTCTGCCTGTTTTGGTGCTCCGTTTATGCCCCAGCATCCAACAGTTTATGCCAGAATGTTAGGTGAAAAAATTGCTAAACATAATGCCAAAGTGTGGTTGATCAATACAGGCTGGACAGGCGGCCCTTATGGAGATGGCACTCGCATCGACCTTCCTCTAACTCGTAGAATGTTAAATGCAATTTTATTGGGTGAATTAGATAATGCAGATTTTATTCCAGATTCTATTTTTCAAGTATTAGTTCCTACCTCTATAGATGGCGTACCTGATAAAATATTACAACCAAGAAATACTTGGGAGGATGGCACTGCCTATGATATCAAAGCTAAGGAGCTCGCTACTCTTTTTGTAAATAATTTTGAAAAGTATCGAAATTATGGAGATTTTGAATCAGCCGGTCCATTGTTGTAATAGTATGAAAATAAATCGCTCATTCGTTCTTAATTTTATCTTCTTCTTTGGGCCACTAGTTCTCGTCTCTTATCTTTACGGCTTTTCTCATATGGATGATCCAACTGTAGCTTGGGGGGGCGTCCCTCTATCTTGGCAAACTTACATAGTCCCATTCATGTTCGTTGCAGCATTCGGTTTTTTAATGTATTGGTGGATTGCTTTCTTTCAGCTCGATGAAAAAACTTTACAATCATTTCGATGGCCATGGGGTAAATCTGATGGCCAAGGTCTCAATCGTCTTCTATTAGCATATGCTATCTTTCTAATTCCATCTTCTTTTTGGCTCGAAAGCACCATCTACCATATCAATCATGATACTAGTTGGACTCCTATCTTACCAATATCAATACTGACTATCGTCACTATCGGCAATGTCATGTTAGGTCTATTGGCATACAGTGCTCATAAAGATGGAATCAAAAACGCTAATCTGATGTTTATCGGTTCAATAATGCTCGGTATTCAATGCATACTCAATGATTGGATAATTTGGATTATAAAATTCCCTTGGTAATATATTACAAGAATTCACTTACCATTTCTCTTTCTTTAGTAAGTTCATCATTCGTTTTTTCTAACGCTTCCTTTGCGAATGAATTATGTTCCATTCCTTTCACAATTTCAAAATTACCTGAAGAAATTGTTCTTGTTGGCATTCCTGCCCAGACGCCTTTTGCAAAACCATATTCTCCTCTACTAACAACCGCAATTGAATTTATTTTATTACTAGGTGTATTCAAACTTTGAACATGATTTATCAATGCATTAGCAGCCGATGCAGCACTGGACAATCCTCTCGCTTTGATAATCTCGGCACCACGCTGTCCAACTGCAGGAATAAATTCTTTCTGCATCCAGCTCTCATCGCTAATGATTTCCATTGCAGATTCCCCCGTTATTTTTGAATTTTCATAATCGGGATACATAGTAGGGCTGTGATTTCCGTAGATTACCACCTCACTCACTTCTGTAATGTCAACACCGGCTTTCTTAGCCAGCATCGCTTGAGCCCTATTTTGATCTAATCTAACCATAGCAGTAAACTGTTCATCTTTCAATCGACTACACTGTGCCGCTGCAATCATACAATTTGTATTGCAAGGATTACCAACTACAACAACTCTACAATTATCGGCAGCATTCTCATCTATAGATTTTCCTTGACCTACAAAAATTCTTCCATTATCTCTTAACAAATCAGAACGTTCCATTCCAGGCCCTCTAGGTTTACTCCCAACTAATAAACACCAATTAGCCCCAGCAAACGCTTCATCAGGATTCGAAGAAGTAATAATTTCTTTCAGTAAAGGGAAGGAACAATCTTCCAATTCCATTGCCACACCATTCAGTGCATCCATAGCTGGGGGTATCTCTAATAATTGTAAAATCACAGGTTGTTCTTTTCCGAACATTTCACCCGCGGCTATTCTAGGCAATAAACTGTATCCTATCTGTCCGGCAGCACCAGTAACTGCAACACGTATGGCTTCTTGCATTCTATTCTAAATAGTAAGAACAGTGCTTAAACGTTTCTGTCTATTTCATCTTATAATCTTCATACTACTACAAAGTCCTTTTATCCTATTCACCATTAAGGAGTTATGGATCCTATTACAGATGTCAAGAAATATGACATACAAAGAAGAATCTATTTGCCGAAGTGGGTGGAGGAAGAACTGGGCTTAGTTCCTGGAAAACATTACGTTACCTTTCTGCCTAAGAATGGAGATATTATTATCAAAAAAGTGAATATAAGTTTAGATTAGACAGTCTCTTTTAACCATTCTAAATCACTTTGAAATAACATTCTTATATCCTTTAGTCCAAGTTTTAACATAGCCAATCTTTCTAGTCCCAGACCCCATGCTAAAACTGGGCAATCTATTCCAAATGGAGCCGTTACTTCCGGTCTAAACACTCCAGCCCCTCCTAATTCTAGCCATTTACCATTGAATACAACTTCTATCTCTAAAGACGGTTCTGTGTATGGAAAATAAGCAGGTCTAACACGTACTTCAGAGAATCCCATCCGTTTGTAAAATTCTTTCAGAACTCCTATCAGCATTGCAAAGCTTGCATCTTCTTCCATTATTATTCCTTCTACTTGTGTGAATTCTGGTAGATGTGTTGAATCAACAGATTCATACCTAAACACACGTCCCACACCAAAAACTCTAGCAGGTGGGTTTGGATTTTCTGATAAATATTTTATCGTGTTAACAGTAGTATGTGTGCGCAACAAAGCTTTCTTCGCTTTTTCAACATCCCATTTTCCTCCCCAACCAGTCGATTCCGTATCTCCACCTTTTTCATGAATGTCTTTAATTTTTTGAACTAATTCTTTATCCTCAAGATCAAAACTCTTCTCTTCTAAATACAACGTATCTTGTAATTCTCTTGCTGGGTGATCTTGAGGTATGAACAAAGTATCCATATTCCAAAAAGCTGACTGCACGTAATCTCCCTCTATCTCTTGAAAACCCATTTGTAGAAATATCAATCGTATATCTTCAATAAATCTAGTGAATGGGTGTAGCGTTGCATGTTGTGCACTTACCGTTTTTGTGTTCAATGAGTATTTCTGAAAGTCCTTATCTTTCCAACTACCGGTCTGTATCATCTCCGGAGTGATTTCTCCTATTGTAGGTGCCTCTCCTAAATCAATTTCTTCTCCTTCTTTTGTTAGAACTATTTCACGATCAATCTCTTCACGTTTATCTAATATTTTTCTTCCTTTCAATAATTTAAATCCTTCTTTCTCTATTTCATCTGCCTTAATCTCTTCTTCAAATAGTAATTGCATTAAGACGGGTTCATCAGGCGTTTCGTCTTTATTTCCAGCGTAATTTATTTGTGGTCCACCTTTACCTTTTTCAATAGTCGCAAAACCCTTTCTTTTTAACCATCCAACTGCAATTTTACCTTCACTTTCACTGATGCCTGCTTTCTCTATTTCAGACAGAGTTATCGTTTCATTTTCAGCTAACCATTCAACAACTCGTCTTTCAGGTAATCCATCTTTAGCATATTTTTTTCCCTCTTCATTTAGTGATACAAATTCAGTTATATTCTCTTCAAAGTCAACTAGCCCCTTAGTTCTAAGCCAAGATGCTGCAGACATTACTTCTTGTACGTTACTTTCTGTTGTAGAAGAAATTTCATCAGGTTTTGTTTCACCACCCCTAACTGCCTTTAGCACTTCATACTCATTTGATGACAGGTCCACATTCCGTTACATATCTGGTGCTTAATAGGTCTAAGGTCTTCTTTCAATCCACACAGAATCATGTTTCTCAATTGATTCATTTATCTCTTTCGATACATCTTCAACTTCTTTGTCATTAGTATTGATTATTATGTCATATCCACTGGCATCTCTATAATCAAATCCATAAAGTTTGTGATATCTCTCTCTATCATCTTCGTCTCTATTCTGATTATCAATAAATGCATCCATCACACTTTCGGTGTTCGGTATCTCCATTCCATTTATCTCTTTCGCTACATCTTCTAAATTTCCAAAATCTTCTTTAGGTAAATTCTCCTTTACAAACAAATAATCTTCCTTAGTAGTCTCTCTTTTCAAAAAGCGTAAAGCTTGCTCTCTAACACTACACTCAAGGTATATTCTAACTAAATTATCTTTACCTATACTTTCCATGAATCCACCCATAAATGCAGGCTGTCTTCCTTCTATAACTGCCAAATCAGAGTCCAATTCAGCCCCACCTATCATTTTACAAGTTGAATAGTCAATCTGAACATCAATTCCCCGTTCCTTTTTTAGAAGTCTAGCCTGCTCTGCAACACTCACTCCTCTTTTCTTAGCTTCTTCTCTGAATAAAGTTCCAACCGATAAATTTTTTCCGTTATATATTTTTGACAGTCTTTTTGCTTGAGTTGATTTACCTGTTAATTGATCTCCAGCAATCAATATCATAGGTTTTTCAGTAATACTTCTTTTCAATTCATCAATAGAATTTTCACCGATATATTCTTTGAATGCTTTTTCAATTCCTTCTATGTATTTCATACTATATCAACAGCTAAATGGATTTGAGACTTTATCGGGAATCGGATTTCCAAAATCAATTTTCCGTCCTTCCCAATCATTCTTTGCTATTAAAACAACTCTACTATTTTCAGCTTCATCTATAATTTTCCAACCCAATTCTCCTGCTATTTTTTTAGCAAATATTCGAACTTCTTCATGGTCGAGCATATTTTTTTTACTCAATCTCTTTCTTGCCGGTCCTAAATGCATATATGATTTTACCTCAATCATTGTATCCTCTCCACTTCTTCGAATTAAATCGGCATATCCTTTAGCATCAAAATCATTCCATTCTCTAACTAAAGTCATTCTCAATACCTTTCTCGTTTTCAATTTAGACATAGTTTTCAATGATCCTAATACACGTTCCCAAAAATCAGGTATCAAAGGTATGTCAATTTTTTTCCAAGTTTTTTTATCAGGAGCATCTAATGACATGTACAGTTGAGTGGGCAATGCATTTTCCTTATCCAATTTTTCCAATACTTCAGGATGCAATCCATTAGTTACTAGGAATGAACTTATCTCTCTCCTATGTAATTCTTCAATCATTTCTGGTAATCTTTTGTACAGTGTCGGTTCACCAGTAAGAGAAATAGCAAAATGCCTTACATGTTTTGATTCTTCAAATGTCTGTTTATCTATTCTTTCATTACCACCAAAGCCGGAGAGTTTTTTCAAATGAGCAGTTATTGAATCTTCTATGATATCATTTGGATCATCATTCGCCTCTTCCATCAAATCCTGTTTTCCAGAAAAGAATTCGTTGGCTTTCCAACAGAATGTACATTTTTGGTCACAAGCTACAGCTGCTGGAGACATCTGTGTGCATTGATGCGATCTTATACCATAGAATTTCTGTTTGTAACATCCACCCTCATTCCCTTTCATACTCTTTTTAGTCCATCCACAAATCTCTACTGCAGAATGATTTCCAACTATTGCATAGGATGCATTTTCAAGCTCATTTTTGTAATCATCAGTAAACAACTTTGTACTTTCAGTACTCTCTATCTTGGGTTTAGATAACAGAGGTTGCTGTGTAGTAGATTTCATACCGTTTGAACCTCATTTATATTTTCAATAATCCAGGTCGTCATAGTTATATTAATTTCATAATCTAACGTATCATCTTCTCCTGGAAAAATTGCATTACTATCATCGTATACAACTTCAACAAAAATATGTTCACCATCTATCTCCAATTGAAATAGAAAATCTTCTTGACTGTCTGCAGACATTGTAATATTCCCAGCACTCGTCAGATTATTAATCATGTAATCGTATTGCCACGTGTGTTCGTAGGAGCTTTGAGTATCTGTATAGAGGTCCATCCCTTCGCTACCATTAGCTATCCGTATGGATACAGTCGGTTCCGTTTGATCTGTAATTGAAGGACTTTCAAAATAGAATTGAACACTAATCATTC
>MDTE01124369.1_pt1 | contig 15063 bp, 12 predicted proteins | sample 811231 | NCBI WGS metagenome assembly MDTE01 (sample SAMN05326651, study PRJNA326480) | marine metagenome | isolation source: seawater | place: Indian Ocean: Red Sea | collected 2010 | reverse complement strand
TGTACTGTCCAATATATTAAAGCAGAATACTTTGACATTTCAACAATTGAGCTAAAGAAATAATGAAAAAGACTCATTGAAATAGTTAAAACTCCCCAAAAAATAAAATTAAACGCCAATGGTTTTAAATCCTCTTTCGTTTTATTAATTGCATCATTTATTATTTTAATTTGATTTTCTGCTTTCATTTTTAAAAATTAATACAAATATAAACTAGTTTACAAAATAAACTATAATTATGAAAAAAAATTAATTACTCTTCAATACCCTGTAAATTCTCCATCCGACAAAAGCCACAAGTATATATGGAATAATTGCTAAATATTTTATTCCATCATTAATTCCTTCAGCCATTTCTTGACCTTCCTGAGATTCTATAACTGCTCTACACATAGAGCATTGGGAGTAAGAATCAAATGAAATTATGAGTAAAAAAAGTAGAATAATTTTAATTTTCATTACCATGAGTTTTTTAATAATATGGAGAAATCATAATATAAACTATTACACCAGTTATAGCAATGTAAAGCCACATCGGAAATGTTACTTTTGCTATTCTTCTATGGCTGTCAAAATGCCTAGATATAGCCCTAACGTATGTTATCAATACAAGAGGAATAATAAAAATTGAAAGAAATATATGCGTTATTAAAATAAAATAATAAAAATATTTAATGTACCCATCGCCACCAAATGGGGTTGGCTCTGAAGTCATATGATAAGCAACATACATAATTAAAAAAATCAATGATAATGCAATAGCTACTTTCATCAATACTTCATGTGTTTTTATTTTTTTTGCTTTAATTGCTAAAAGTGAGAAAATCAAAATAATGGCTGTCATACCATTGATTGTAGCGTAAATTGGAGGTAGAGAATAAAGCGGTTCAACATTAGGTAACCTGACATTAAATAATATTAATACAACTAGAGGTATCAATATGGAAACAAATATTATTAACCCCTTATGTTTCAATTTTTCATTTTTCATTTTACTTATTCTTTTAAAAGTATTTTAATATCTTGGATTAAAATATCAATATCATTTTTATTGTCTTCTCCTTCATCAATTCCTGAGTAATAGACTATTGGGTTATCAAAACCATCAACTCTAGATCTTAAATAACCTTTCTTATCTATCAAAGCAAAATATCCCTGATGTTCAAAACCACCCGCAACATCTGGGTTTATGGCTGCAAATATATTAAATCCATAATTAGCTAAATCAAAAACAGTTTTTTCATCACTTGTTAGAAAGTGCCAATTTTGTGATTTAACATTATATGATTCAGAATATTTTTTCAAAATATAAGGACTATCGTATTCTGGATCAATGGTGAAAGATGCAATCCCAAAATCAGATCTTTCGTAAAAAAACTCATCTATGATTTTCATATTTTTATTCATTATTGGACATATTGTTGGACATGATGTAAAGAAAAACTCAACAATATAAACCTTACCTAAAAAATCTTCATTCCCTATTAATAAACTATCTTGATTAAACATCAAAAACTCAGGAACTTTCTTTGGTTCATTATTAATATTAAGATATGAAAGAGGTTTTGCAGGGACAGACCTATTATCCTCAACTATTGATCCTGATGTTATTCGATCAAATATTTTAGGAATAGAAAAAATTCCAAAAAGAAGAATAAGGACAAAAAGCCAAACAAAGTAGTAATATTTCCCCATCTTTAATTTTAAGGTCTGTTATATTTTTTTAAAGCTCTTCTATATTCTGCAAGGATAACCTTGACATCATCTACCATTTTATTATTAATTTCTGCGACAGACTGAGTATTAAATCCAAATAAAATTCCTTCATCATCATCTCTTCCTCTAAGATTTTTCTCTTTATCAATTATAAATACCAAGGGTGTACTATCTGAATCAGTTAAAATAAATGGTATTTTCAAACTATTAAATAAAGTTTTAATTTCATCTGAATTTCCAAAAATAAATTTCCATTTGATCAGATCTGTCCCTACGCCCTCTTTTAATTTCATTTTAAGATTTTCTATCTCTTTCTCCTGTCCATTTAATGAAACAATTACAAACTGAAAATCATTAAACTCATAGAATCGCTTATATATTTTCTGGTTGAGATTAAGTGCTTCTGTTTTTTTATTTATTACATCGCTGCCCCAAAAACCCAAAATAGAAATATTATCTTCAAATTTTATAATATCCCCAGATAGACTTTCCCATGATTTAATTTCATTTATATCCTCTGTGAGAATTGGTAATAAAGCAAAGTTATTTTTCCCTGATGCAAAAAAAAGATATATAAATACAGGGAAAACAAAAAGTACAATCAGTACAAAATATTTTTTAGTATTGTTACTTAACACAGGAGTTTAAAATAAAGCTAAAAATTCCAACTGACAAATCCTTCAAACATAACATCAAAAATATAATCAGCCTCAAGAAAAAGAATAAAAACTAAATATGGAATTAATATTACTAATGGTAAAACGACAGAGTTTTTTAGACTAGAATTTTCATCTCGCATGTGCATGAAATCCCAAGTAATATAATATGCTTTTATGATAGTAAGAATTATAAAAATCCAATTAAGTAATTTCATTCTCATGAAATAGGCAGATAAAAAATCAGGTTTTATAATACCCAAAGCAACTTCAATTATAGTGACAATTGACAAAAAAATAAGAACACCCCATATTTTTTGTTCATTTGATTTAAACTTTATCAAACCTCTAAAAATTTCTAGCTTATGTTCCTCTATTGACATTTTAATAATTTTTTTTTTAGACTAGATAGAAAAAAGTAAATACAAAAACCCAGACCAAATCAACAAAATGCCAGTAAAGTCCAACTTTTTCGACCATATCATAGTGACCTCTTTTTTCATAAGTACCAAGTATTATATTGAAAAATATAATAATGTTTAAGACTACTCCAGAAAAAACGTGGAATCCATGAAAACCAGTGATAAAGAAAAAGAAATCAGCAAAGAGTGGATTACCATATTCATTTCTGACTAAATTAGCTCCTTCAACAACTAGTGTTGCAGAGTCTATTTTTCTCAATGATTCATCTCTGGTCAAAATAATTTTTTTTCCATTCTCATCAACTTTTTGAATTCTTATAAGAATATTTGGATTAGCTCTAAATCCTTTTTTAACTTCTTCAATTGAAAATTGAGGTAAAGATTTTTCTGTTTGAAACCATATGCCATCATTTTTTTTCTGAGTTGATCTTTCAGTAGGAATTTCAATAGCAAAATCAGATAAAGAAACTCTTTTATTATCTTCAGCGCTAAGGAACTGTAAAATTTGTCCTCCTCTTGTTTCAACTGCTCCATATTCTCCTTTTATAAAATTTTTCCATTCCCAGGCTTGAGAACCAACAAAAATAGCTCCTCCAATGATAGTCAAAAGCATATAAAATGCCGTTTTAGATTTATTCATATGATGGCCAGCATCAACAGCTAAAACCATTGTAACTGATGAAAATATTAGTATAAATGTCATTAATGCAACATAATACATTGGTGCATCAACTCCATGAAGAAATGGGAAGTGAGTGAAAACTTCATCAGCGATAGGCCAAGAATCTATGTATTTAAATCGTGAAAAACCATAAGAAACGAGAAATCCAGAAAAGGTAAGTGCGTCTGATACTATAAAAAACCACATCATTATCTTACCATAACCTGCATTTAGGGGTTTTTGATCTCCACCATCCCATACATTCGCCTCTTCATAAGATTTTGGAACAGATACGGCCATTAGGTTAAATTTAGGTTACAAATTTAAATATTTTAATGGTAAAGCTTCACAAATAAGAATAAATATATCCACAAAAATCCAAGAAAATGCCAGAATGTATGGGCAAGTTCAAAGCCAACTTTATTTCCGCCAATATATTTACCAAAAGATAAATTATAATATACAACAACCAGGCTAATAAAACCTGCTAATAGATGAGCCAAATGAAGCAGAACTAAAACATATAGATAAGAGGTAGTTACTGAACTTTCAGCCCCAGTAAAATAAAATCCTTGATCAATAATTGAATTAAAACCTCTAAACTGAAATAGAACAAAAAAGATTGCAGAAATAAAAGTGATCAAAAGAAAAATTTTTGAAGACTTTATTTGTTCAGCTTTTAGTTTATTTTTTGATAGATAAAAAAATAAGCTGCTTAGTATTATTAATATGGTACTTATTAAAAAATCATTTGGAATTATAAAATCTGAAAGCCAATCTGCCCTTTTACTGCTTACTATAAATGCACTAGTTAGTCCTGCAAAAGTCATGGAAATGCTAATCATTCCAATCCAGAGCATCATTTTTTTTGCTCTACCCATTTTTATATTAATATCATTACTCATAATTATTTCTTATAAAAATTTATCAATAACATAAATTATCTGTAGTGAAGTAATATAAACAATACTAAAACCCATGAGTTTTTTTGCAGATAATTTGTCTTTTATTTGCATTAACTTTAAAGAAAAAAATAAAAAGAAAAATCCCAAAACAATAATAAGCGAAGCAGCTGGTAATGACAAGCTTAAATTCCCTGAATATGATATCACTGGAGTTAAGGAAATGATAATTGTCCATAACGTGTAAAAAACTATTTGAAATGCAGATGCGTTATCTCTTTTACCACTGGGAAGCATTTTAAAACCAGCTTTTTTATAATCATCGTCCATCATCCATCCAATAGCCCAAAAATGTGGAAATTGCCAAAAAAATTGTATCATAAATAATATTCCGGGTTCAATGCCAAATTCTCCAGTTGCTGCAACCCAACCTAACATAAATGGAATTGCTCCTGGAAAAGCTCCAACAAAAACAGATAATGGTGTTACTGTTTTTAGAGGGGTATATATACAAGTATATATCAAGATTGAAATAATGCTGAAAAATGCTGTCTCAAGATTTATACTGTAAAGAAAAAATGTACCCACTAATGAAAGAATTATTCCTAATATTATTGCCATTGAATTAGACATTCTATTAGAGGGTAAAGGGCGATTTTTAGTTCTATCCATTAATCCGTCCTTTTCCCTTTCTATTAATTGATTAAAAATACTAGAGGCACCAGCCATAAAATATCCTCCAATTGAAAGCAAAAGCAATATGAAAAAATCAATCTTATCGGCGCCTAAAAAATATCCAGCAATTGAAGAAAATACAATACTAAATGACAATCTAATTTTTGTCAATTGCATCAAATTGATGAGGAAAGATAAAAGACTGAAAGAAATCGTTTTTGATTGCTCTATTTGAGTATTTATCATCTATGAAAACTTCCTAAAAAAGGTTTGAAATTATTCTAAAAAAACTATTGTAATCTAAATGTTATAGGTATGCTAAATGGAACTCTAACTGCTCTCCCTCTTTGTTTGCCTGGAATCATTCTTGGCAACCTACCTATAATTCTCTCTGCTTCACCTTCAAGATTTTTGTCAGGTCCTCTGGATCTAACATTAATAATACTTCCATCAGTTGATATTACAAAACTAACATAAACCCTTCCTTGAATACCCATCTCTTGAGCAATTTCTGGGTATCTAAAATTCTTTTTTATATGTTGATTAATTCTTTCTTGAAAACATTCTCTCCTTTTACTTTTTGCAACTCTTTCACAACCTGGATATATTGGAACATCCTCAATAACGGCGAATGGGACGTCAATATCATCATCAAATTCTTCAACTTCAATTTCTTCAACCTCAACAATATCATCTTGATCTGTTTCTGTAGATTCAATTATGGTTTCCTCTACCTCTTCTTCATCTTCAACAACTTCTATAATCTCAGGAGCTGGTGGGGGTGGTGGGGGTGGTGGTGGTGGTATTTTTAATTGTTCAGTAATAGGAACCTCTTCATCATCGTCTTCATCAACATTTAAAGCTTCATAGTCATAATTAGACCTATCATATGTCTTATACTCAATTGCTCTCCATGAAATGAATAAAACAAAGGTTAAACCAATTACAAAGTAGAGACTACTGTTTTTTGACAAGTCTGCCTTTGGATTTTTTTTTGGCTCCATTCAAGTTTAAGTTTACAAGCGCTAATCTATGAAAAAATGGATTATAAACAAACAACTAATTTTTATATATCATCCACCTATAATATTTTTATAGGCATTACTGTCAAGAAGCTGATTTATTTGATCAATATCTTCAATCTTAATCTTAATAATCCATCCAGATTCATAGGGTTCATTATTAATAATCTCAGGTGACTCTTCAAGAGCTGAATTAACTTCTAATATTTCTCCAGTAATAGGCATGAAAAGATCAGAAACTGTTTTCACTGCTTCTACTGTTCCAAAAACGGAATCTTTTTCGACGATATCCCCAATTGTGTTAATCTCAACATAAACAATATCTCCTAATTCACTCTGGGCAAAATCAGTAATTCCAACAGTAGCTATTTCACCGTCTATTTTGACCCACTCATGGTCATTTGTATATTTTAGTTTATCAGGGATGTTCATAATTTTAACTGATTTTGGCAAATGTAATAGATTTGTAATTAGTTGCCAAAATTGTACCTTAAAGTAATACCAGATCTTATCGAATTTTGTGGGAATGCAGTCGATATAGCAAATTTTGAAAAATTATGATCATAAAAAAATAAACTGGTCAAATTTCTAGAAAGCGCATAATCAGCTGTAACCTTAATAGACATAATTGTTTGTCCTGCTGTTACTTGGTTACTGTCATATTCTAAATTTCTTAACACCGTTATATTTTCTCTCAAAGAAAAATCTGCTTTCAAATTTAAGTCTCCACTGAGAATAAATCTTCTACCTCCTATATTACTTCTAACTCTTAGATCCTTAATCCTATATCCTAATCCTAATATATATTCGTTGCCATTAGATTCAGTAATAAGGTTATTATCTAAACTCAAAGAAAGAGCCCTATCTTTTTTTATTTCTGCCAAAATCTTCAAAGAATTATTAAATTCAAGATCTAATCTGGCAAGCGGATTAAATTGTTCAACCAAGTTTACATTTGAAAATAATTTAGGTGTTAAGAAGTTCCCTTGTCTATCTCTCAAAAAAGGATTGAATGGATCATATTCTAAATTTGATTGAAAATTAGTTATGGTATAACTTGCACGATATCCATGAGATAAAGAAACTCTTCTAAAAAGTTTTTTAATTACCTCCAATTTAGAAAATCCCGAATATTTTAAATTCCAATTTGGTAAAGGAGTTTTATTCATTGGATCCAAACCAATTCGATTAACATTAGTTCCTGTATAAGCAGATAAAAATGAATTTATTAAAACTTCTTGATGATTTTTCCCATAACCAAATGGGTAACCTTCATTGTCAAACTGATCCTGAAATAGTATATTTCTGTTTGAGAATCTTTTTGCCATAAATAATAAATTTTTTCTAAAATTTTCAAAATTTGAATTCTTTATACCATCTTTATCTCTAAAAGAAGTTCCAATCATAACAGTAGATACTCCAAAATTTCCATATTTATTTGAATTTAAGTTGATATACTCCTGATTTTCAATACGGAAATTTTCAGATAAGTTTTCCGAATAGTTACTTTCCATATTTAAATCAATAACTAAATCTTTCAGAGGATTTATTTGAGCGACTAATCTAAATTTATTATTATGGATTTGCTCGAAAGCTTCATTAAAATTCGGGAATTTAGTCAACCAGCCTCTTCTTGCAGACTCATATCTAATATCTGCCTGGCTACCCATTGTAAAGCCAAAAGAAGGGTCTAGAGTTCCCATAAAGCCAATCCCTTGAAGATACCCAGGCAAAACCTTCCCGTTATTTTCAGAATAATTAATTTGCACTCTTCTAAATAAAGATAGAAAATCAATTAATTCAGTTGCCACTCTTTTTATACCTCCTATTTTTTTTCGTTCTTTTCCATCATTTGATAAACCCATTATTTGATATAATTTATTGAAAGAAATTGAAGCTGATAAAACTTTCGTGTTAGCATTTTGAATTGTATTAACTCTTCCTAAAAGTTCTCCATTATCGTTTTCTACATTTGCCAAAGCATCAGAACCTCTTTGCCAGTTGAAATCCCCCGTATAACTATAGCTAGCATCAATAAAACTAAGAAAAGGAAAATAGTTAAACGGTATCTTGTAATTTAAGGTTGCTGATTGAAAGTGTCGATTGGTTTCTCCTGTATTCCATATACCGTCCCATATACCCAAGGTTTTATCAATATTATTAGGGTCTTCATTATTTTGATCATTAATAAAATTTTTAATTATGTTATTATTTGACGCTTGGAATGTAAGTCTCAATGATTTTGTCAAATTATGATTTAAATTATATGACCAATCAAAAAGATAATTTCTCAATTGTAAATCTGGTAAACTAATTTGATTAGACGCATCTACTCCTTCCATATAAATTTGTCTAAATCTTTGGCTTTTAAAATCTCGACTTATACTAGAGGTTATAGCAATCAAGTCTGGCAATAAATTAAAATTTAATTCTTTCAGCCAATCCCAATACTCTTTTTTATCAAATAATTTTGAATTCTTAAACAAATAAAACTCTAATGGCTTGAACCTATATCCATAATTTGCTCCCATTTGAAGACTAAGGTCCTTCTGATTTTCTATCTCATAATCGTTATGTTTCACCTCGTTATAGGAATATGAAAAATCAAAATTTTCAGGGCTATAAAACCTTTGCTTAGAATTCCCTGAAGAGTTTTTTCTAACGCCTATAAGATTTATACTTTTCCTTTTTGTGTAAAAAACTGCCTGATCTTTTATTGAGTCTCTTTGAGTTGATCTTTCGCTTGAGTCCATCCGATCTTTAAGTAAAATATCTTGATAAAAAGGGTCATATTCTGGGGTCAAGAATTCCTCTCCTAAATTAATGCTAAGTGGAACTTGTAATCCCCATTTCTCAGGAAACACTTTCCCTAAATTAATTTCTGAAACAATATCATATTGCTTCATATCCTCTCGATTACTTTGATTTGGACTTTGGTCAATTGCTCCAAAGCCAATAGTAGAGAGTCGCCCAGTTGCAGAAAGAGATGCAAAATCAGCAATATTAGCATCAAGTGTACTTATAGTGGCCCATCCATCTTTTCTTTCTATACCAGCTATTCTTAATTCATTAAACCAAACTTCGCCACAAAGAATATTGCCTAAATCTTTGGATGGATTTTTTAATCCAATCATTAATGTTTTTATAGAACCCAATGAAGGATTCCCCTTAACAGAAAACTTATATTTTTTAGCTCCAGGTAAATTACCAATTGAACTAAATTCCTGAATAAAATTCATCTCCTCATCAAAATATGATGCTTGATTCAAAAATCCTTTACTCAGTGACTTAGCTTTAAGTTTTGAAAGTAGTGAAATTGGAACGTCAATAGAATTTGACTCAGGATGCCATACTTCCTCTGCACTTAATCTATTGGCGCTATCTTCCTGATAGCTTGATGGTCTAAGGGGAATTTCAATTTGATAATAGTTGTCCTTAAAGTCAGAGCCTAGTCGAATAAATGCAACTATTCGATTATCATAATCCCCGTCTATCCCGTCTCCAGGCAATGGATTTTGTCCAAAAATAGATTCAGCGTGTATAAACATTTTTAATGATTTGTATTGTCTAAAATCAAAATCAACATTTTTATAAACGGCTCGATAATCCATTGGTTGTAATTCACAAACTCTAAAAGATAATGATTGTTCATTTTGACGAACAATTGTATTATTATTATTAATCTGCTCTCTTTCAATTTCTGGGGGTAGAACATAATTAATAGGTATCCTGTTTTCATTCTCTAAAATGTTAACTGTGCTAATATCAACTGTTGTATTTGTATTTTTAGCAATATTATCATTTATAGATTTATTATATCGCCGCCAATCTCCTCTTACCAAATCAAGAGTTCCAAATCTTAAAACTACTCTCTTGGAAAATCCTCCAAGTACAAGCCTCATAAATCTTATGGATCTTAAATCTTCAATTGAATTAATTGCTTCAAAATAATCACTGAATTGAGTTTCTTCATAATAGCTTTTTTGAACTGGAATTTTAAACTGAATCCATCTTGTTGTTAATTCGTTTCCGTTAGGTAAAGAAACCTTTACATTTTCTCTTACGTCAGTTATAAAAGGATGACTTCCAACCCCCATAGATTTCCTTATTGGCACTCTATACTCAAAATAGCTATCAATAGTATTCATACTTTGATCCCGATTAATATCTTCTGAATCAGGTTCTGTAGTATTTCCTCTTTGTTCATTTGAAAACTCAACAGGAGAATTTCCATCAGTTCCATTATAATTCTTGTATCTATCTAATATAGACCCCTCAGCCTCTCCAAAAAATTCATAATTGTCATTTGCTGGATCATTTTCGGGACCATTAGTGTAAATTTCTCCTTCTTGTTCATCTGACAAGCCATCAAGTCCAACATCTTGATAAACTCTATCTTCAGGAATGGTATTAAAAGCATATAGCAATGACTGAGTTGCTGGTACCTTCCCCCATGAAGTGTCATAAGTTAAATTTGAAGAATTTATCCCGGGCAATCCATTTTCATATTGCTTTCTTCCATCTTTGAGGACATCCTCCGATATATTTCCAAGATGGAAATAAAGATTACCTAAATTATCTTTTTCACTTTCAATATCTGAAAAAGTATCAAGTAACCAAAATTCAATAAATTCAACATTTGATTGCTCAAAGTTTGTTGCACTTATTGGTCGCATTATTCCTGCCCAATTTTGATCTATTTCATTTTTGAATTGCTCTAAAATTGAATTGTTATAAGGCCCTCTTTCATCAGGATAATATGCTAAATCTAAAGTTGTCTGAACAGTTGTTGTGCCTTGAACTAAGTCTTGTTCTGGAAAAATTTCTTTAATAAAAATTCTTCGTGTCTCATTAAATGAAATATCATTATTATTTATACCCTGGGGTCTAGAACCAGTGTAGAAAACTGGGTCTATTGAATACCAAGCCATTTTTGCTCTTCCATAACCAGAGGAAATATCACCATTGGATTTACCAGAACCTTTAAAGTTTTTATATGGAACACTAGATAAATTCCATGCAGAAAAACCCTTGATATCAATGTTGGTTTGAGCACCTTCAAAATCATCAATATAAACATTTGATTCTCCCTGTAATTGAGTATTTCTTGGATCCCCAGAAATAAGCCTTGCAACCTCTCCTCTGAATGAAATAATTGACTTTACATCTGTAGAAATTGTGGGTATCTTATTAACTAAACGAGTAAGAAATGGAGCTTCCGTTGAAAAATTTGTATTTAACCCAACCATTGTATTATTAACTGGCTCAGTTCCGTAATTTGCTTTTTGAGTTAAGGGATTTTCACTTAAATTCAGTAAAGTACCACCTATTACTACTTTTTCATTAATCTTGTGAGAAAGATTTATCCCTGAAAATCTTTTATTTTGTTGATTAAAAAACGAATTATTTTCAACAGATATATTTATTGGAATATTTGAAGCTTGAAGAGCTGGATCTATAATTTTAACTCTTCCTATTTCATAATTTACTGTGTAGTCAATTCCTTCAGTTAAAATCCTTCCACCTGCACTAACCTTGACGGATCCTCTGGGAACATTGAAGGCTCCTATTGCTATTCCATCTCCCCCCTCAGATTTGTATCTCCCCTTTAATTGAAACTTATTTTTTTCAGAAATCTCCATTGCTGCTGCTTTTGTCAGTGAATACATTTCTTCAAAAACATAATGCTTCTGATTTGCATTGTATGATTCTTTATTTTTATAACTTTCTTGTTGAGAATTTGGATTGTCTAAAATTTTAAAAAGATATTCTCCAAAGGGCTCAACAGTTGGGAAAATAATTCTCCCATATCTTGGTTCTATAGTAATTCCAGGCACATAATCAAAAAAACCATCGCCCTCAGGTTGAGGGTCTCTATAAAAATTAAGTTTATCTAAATTAAAAGTGTTGAGTAAAATTTGATTCTCAAGATTTTCAGGCCAAATTGATTCATCAATAGGAGAAATATAATTAACCGGTGATGGGTTTGAATAAAGAATATTTAAACGGAAATCTTCCTCGGCGAGCTGAAAAGCTCCGGTATTATATATATTTTTCATCATTAAATCCCAAATAGGTTGCCTAACATCAGTGATATTGCTTTTTAAAAGCTTAACTATTAAACTATTATTTTTAAGCACCTGTTGATCTTCAGAATTTATAGCATATGAAGTCCCTGGAACTCCCATATTAGCAAACTCTCCAACCTGAAACAGCTTCCCGCCAATAGTATATTGGAAAGCAACAGCTAATACCTCATCGTTACTTAATCTTTGATTTAATGAGATGTATCCTAATTGTTCATTTAAATTGTATTCTGAGGGATTTAATTTCCGTGCGCTTTCTAAAACTGCATAATCAAATCCTTCATTAATTTTATCCTTATAAATTCCTAATCCTTCCTCTAACATTGCAATGTCTCTGATACTTTCATTGAGCATTCCCTCAGCTCCTATAGCCTCTGGATTTAAAAGATTTACTTCATTACTTGGAGGGCTTAAAATATTGGATGTTAAAATAAAATTAGGGATTTTCTGATTCATTGCTGTTCTATCTGGATTTGCCTCACCTAAATCTTGAAAACCAACTATATTTCTGATGTTTTGTGTTTGAGATCCTCTATTAGTAATCCACACTTCAACTCTAGTAATCTTAACCGGAGAGTTTATGTACGGATAAGTCTTAAGAAATTTTTCATAGTTATCTCTAAAATAATGTGCTAAAAAAAAATGCCTATCCTCTTCATAATCCAGAGCAAAAAAGTCAAAATCTTGCATTGTTCCTCCTCCCTGCGCAATAAGATTTTGAGATTGAGATCTTTGCTCTGAAAATACACCTGTTAATGTCGTTTTGCCAAATTTTAAATCAGCTCTCACGCCAAATAAATTTTGAGCACCCTGAATTAAATTACTATTTAAGGGCATACTTATGTTCCCAATATTTATATTTTGAATTATTGCATCTTCAGTTACTTTTCCGTTCAAATAATCACTAACATCATTTCCAATCCCTAAAATAGGATCATCTGATGATCTTAGACTTTTAATTTTCTCTTTGGCTTCTTCTAAAGTGCTGTTAAAATCTCCTATTTTTTGAGCTGTATTTTGAACTTTTGTGCTCAGATTTGAATTTTCAGGAATAATTTTACTAAGATCCTCAAATCTTGGAGGGTTAAATTCAACCCTAACTAAATTTTGAAAATCAAAGGTGGATTCTGTATCATAATTTGCTGTAATTTGTAGGCGCTCTCCAATGTTTCCAAGTAGACTTAAGCTAATTCTCTGATCAAAATCAAATCCAAAACTGCTTCGATTTCTGGGGGAAGCAGCTGGATTATCATTTTTCTGGTAGCGAACTCCCAAATCAATTCCAACTGAACCCTTAGGGGTAATATCTATTTTACTACTTCCAAAAACTGATTGAAAAAATTTGCTGTTAACGTATAGCTCAGGTAATAAATTTTTTTGTAGCTCCTTGATATTTTCAGCACCACCAGTAATTACCGAAACTTTTTCTTTAAAGTATAATTTTATTTGCTCGGATAACCTGAATTTTTCAAATTCATCTGGTGTTAAAACTAAAGGTACATTTATGGAATAATCATCTATTGTTTCTGAAAATATATATAATCCTGAGCTGGGATCATAAATATAATTGGAAATTATGCTTGATGGTTTTGAAAATTGATACTTTGAAAGGTCATAAGTTGATTCAACACTTTGCCCAAATAAGAAGTTCTTCCCTAGTAGGAAGAATAGAAATAAAGTTAATATATAACTGTTCTTTTTTTCTAACAATCAAAGACTTTTATAGTTTGTTCAAAGCATCTTTAATAAGTTCCTCTAATGAACTGCCTGGATTACTTTGAATCAAGTTATCAATAACATTCTCTGAGGATCTTCTTGAATAGCCAAGTACCTCTAATGCTGATAACGCTTCATCTTTAATTGTATTGCTTTCTAAACTAGGAATTTCATCGTTCCCATTAAGTAATTTTACTTTGTCTTTTAATTCGATTAAAACTCTTTGTGCTGTTTTTAATCCAATGCCTTTTATTCCCTTTATTTTTTGTAGATCTTCATTAACTATAGCCCTTTGAATTTGCTCCGGTTTTAAAGAAGATAACATAGTTCTCGCTATACTAGTTCCTATTCCAGATACTGAAATAAGTAATCTAAAAATAGATCTTTCAATTAAAGTATGAAATCCAAAAAGGATATGTGCGTCTTCTTTCACCTGAAGATGAGTGAATAATTTTATACTCTCTCCATTAGGAATTTGAGAAAAGGTATTTAAGGAAATATTAATTTCATAGCCTATTCCATTACAATCAACAACTAGACTGGTTGGGGACTTTTCAATTAATTTTCCTTTAATCTGGGTTATCATTTATTCAGCTTTTTTCTTTGAGAATCTATTACCGCAATTGCAGCCATATTAACAATTTCCTCAACAGAAGCTCCTAACTGAAGAATATGAACAGGTTGATTAAGACCCATTAAAATTGGACCAATTGAAAGAGCTTTATTAAGCTCTTTTATCAGTTTATATGCGATGTTAGCAGAATCAAGGTTTGGGAAAATTAAAGTGTTGACTTTATTTTTATTTAAGCTTGAAAAAGGAAATCTATCTTTCAACATTTCATTGTTTAAAGCAAAATCTGATTGAATAGGTCCATCTGCAATAATTGAAGGAAAATTTTTTTTCATATAACTAACCGCCTCAGAAACTTTTTTAGCCTCAGGAAGAGGAGATGAGCCAAAATTATTGAAAGAAAGAAGGGCTAAAACAGGTTTTATTGCAAACATTTCAACTGTCTTAGCAGTCATTTCAGCAATTTTTGCTAACTCTTCTGCATTGGGATCAACATTTATTGACGTATCTGCAATAAATATTGGGCCTCTTGAGGTAATCATAAGGTTTGTTGATGCTACTCGATCTACTCCTTCTGCTTTTCCCATCACTTCCATGATCGGCCTAAAAACAGAGGGGTATTTTCTAGAATATCCA
>MDTE01194578.1_pt1 | contig 15064 bp, 17 predicted proteins | sample 811231 | NCBI WGS metagenome assembly MDTE01 (sample SAMN05326651, study PRJNA326480) | marine metagenome | isolation source: seawater | place: Indian Ocean: Red Sea | collected 2010 | reverse complement strand
GCATTAACCCCTCAGGGTAGGGAACCCAAGATAAGTCTTGTTAACCACATCGTGGTAGCTGAAACAGACAAAGAAGCTCTAGCCATTGGTGAGCCTGCATGGGAGGATTATACTTGGAATCTTGGCACACCTCGGAGACTAGAAGCTGAAAGTCGTGGTCTTACCCAGTTTTTGGTTCCTAATGACCAAATGAGGCCAGCTAGTGCTCCTGATCGGGAAGCACGTCGCGATTTGTATTGGGCTATGACACAAAGAACTGAAGAACAAGAAAGACGGAGGCAAGCACCAGGTGGTTTAGGGGGAATTCCGAATAAAGGGGCCGGATTCGGAGTAATAGCGGGATCTCCAGCATCTATCAGGGAATATATGGATGAATACATGAGTACTGGGGCTAATTATTTCGTTTGTTCTTTTCAATGGGGAAGTTTAAGTAACGAGCAGGCAATGCAGTCTCTAGAATTATTTGTCAGCGAAATAATGCCACATTATGCAGCTGAAGCGACGTTGATATAGCATAGGTTGGGATTGCCAAGAGGAATCACTAGGTCTCAAAGGCTAATTCGAGGTTTATACAGTGCCGACTAGTTCCTCTATGTCCGAAACGGAAGATAGTATTGTATCGGATAATACCGAATACCCTTCAGCTGTGACTACTACGTTGTCTTCTATCCTGATACCGATACCTTTTAGATTTTCAGGGGATTCTGTTGCCTGGTTTCCGAAATATAGTCCTGGTTCTACAGTGAACACCATGCCTTCTTCTAAAGTAATTGAACGTTCTTCATCTCTGTAGGGTCCCGCGTCATGCACGTCTAGTCCTAACCAATGCGATGTGCCATGCATGTAATACGGTAGGTATGCTCGCGATTCTATCAGGCCATCGATACTACCCTCTACAGCACCTAAATCTATTAGGCCTTGTACCAGTATTCTAAGAGAAGCTATGTGAACTTCGTTAAATTCGATTCCAGGTGATATTGCCTTTATACCGGCGGATTGTGAAGCTAATACGATTTCGTATACTTCTTTCTGTTCTGGTGTGAATCTTCCGTTCACTGGCCAGGTTCTTGTTATATCTGCAGTGTAGTAATCGTATTCGGCTCCAGCATCTATCAGGAGAAGGTCCCCGTCTTTCAATTGTTCACGGTTGTTTATGTAATGCAGAATGCACGAATTGGTTCCCGAAGCGACTATCGAAGGATAGCCGTTTCGGACTGAACCTAATTTTCTGAAATGAGATTTCATCTCCGCTTGAACCTGATACTCAAATGTGCCCGGTTTTGTAACTCGCATAGCATTTTCAAAGCCAACTCTAGTGACATCGATAGCAGATTGAACTAGCTCTATCTCAGCTTTAGATTTAATGAGACGCATTCGGTCGATAGCAGGTTTCGGATCTTCTATACGAAGCAAGTGGACGCCGCCTCGCTGGGATAACCCTCTACGTTTTTGGACTAGGTTCATCATCAAGTCGTCTAATTTGGAATCGCTGCCAATTGAATAATGGATCGTTTCAATGTCCTCAAGTAGGCGAGGTAACTGATCATCAAGCTCTGATATCGGGTACGCGGCATCAATGTCTAGATTTTCGGGAGCTGCGTCGACACCAAGGCGGGCTCCTACCCAGATTTCAAATTGTGGATCATACGGATTAACGAAAATAACGCACTGATCTTTGTGATGTGGCCTTAGAACCAGTACAGCGTCAGGCTCATCGAATCCAGTGAGATACCAGAACGTGGAATTTTGTCTGAATTCATAGTCTACATCGTTATTTCTAGGGGAATTATGAGACGCACCAATTATGATGGCTCCATCTGATATCTGGCCCATTAATGTGGTGCGTCTTGATTTAAATTGTTGTTTCTCGTTGTATGCCATGTCATATGCTCTGACTTAGGATTTTACTAATTGCTGACACCCATTTGCTGCTGTACATCTTCTATGACTTGATCTCTAGTGCGTGTCTGCCAGCGTCTTCGGGCGCCAATTGGCTCGTTTTCTATATGAGGGAATACTTTCATAGCGACAAATACTGGGCCAGGTTGGCTAAGAATCTCCTCGATATTGTTAGAGAAATCTTCTAGGTTATCAAATGCGTAAGTTCTGGTATATCCAGCTCCTTTAGCGATGACGTCGTATGCTACGTTTTGGGCGTTGGGAACTGGCTGTCCACCCGTTGTTGCATAGCATTCGTTGTCCAGCATGAAATGATAGAAATTCTCAGGAGCCTTTTCCGCTATTGTGACCAGGGCACCTAAATTCATTAATACATCACCTTCAGAGTCGAATAAGACTACTTTCTGGTCGGGCTGAGCTAATGCCAAACCCATTCCAAATGAAGCGTGTCCACCCATTGCCGGGTCACCCAAAGGAATGTCCTTTTTTTCGTTAGTGCTAATATCAATCCAGTGTCGGCCTCCTCGGCCAGGTATTACTACTGCATCTCCTCGATATTTCTGAAATATATTTAGCATGTCTGCTGTTTGAAACATAATGGCTCCTGTTCTCAATTATTCTCTTAGTATTTTTAATGGAAACCGTGGTATTCGTCGCCAACCAATATAGCGACCGGTCTCTTGGTCTGTTGAGCTTCTTCAAACGCAACTGATATTCTTTCCGCGTCCGAGTCATTCTCGACAAGATAATACTGTATTCCAAAGGCATTTAAGAATCTTTCTGTATATGTGGCTGCTGTATCTGAATTGACACCGTGCCTGGTGTACCCTCTATATCCAACCATCATGACCACCGGTATGTTCATTCCGAGGCACCAACCTCTTAATGAATCCCCAGACTCCATCATCCCCGTGTTTTGAATCAGTATGACAGGATTTTTGCCGCCCACAGATAATCCAGCAGCTACGGAGAATGCTTGGCCTTCTCTACTGACTGGAATTAGGTCTAACTCTGGATCATTCTTCATTAGCATGTACAACCAGTTCGTTTCACTGTCTGGTAGCCAAACGACGTGAGTCACACCGTTTTTCTTCATTTCTGCTAGTACGGTTTCAGGATTAAGGTTAGCTGATTCAACCTGCGCCATTGGAGACTCCTTTAATTATGAGAGTACAAATTCAATGCTTGATTATATCTTGGCCCTACTTGATGTCAAATGAATCTCTTCAAATTTTATTGATATCACAATATAATTTGCCGTGTTATTGAAGATTGTAGGAGGAATCATGCAGAACAGGGATTTTATCGGCTACGGTGAGAATCCTCCGAATATTGTCTGGCCAAATAAAGCAAAAATAGCAATATCAGTAGTGGTGAACTATGAAGAAGGATCTGAATATTCATTGCTTGATGGCGATACTCATCATGAGACTAATAACGAAGTGCCATCACCCGTTCCTCTAAATCAACGTGATTTGTTTAACGAATCATTTTTTGAGTATGGGAGCCGTGTTGGTGTTTGGAGGCTGCTTAATTTGTTTGAGAGATACGGTGTAAAAACGACGTTTTATTGTTGTGCAGTAGCTCTTGAACGTAATCCTGAAGTGGCACGGGCAATTGTAGAGAGAGGGCATGAAGTCTGTGGTCACGGATATCGATGGCAAGAATATCATTCAATGGACCGTGATTCGGAGTTAGATTCTATAAGAAGAACAGTTGAGTCACTTGAACGTACTACAGGAGTTCGTCCGGTCGGCTGGTTTACTCGGTATGGACCAAGTCTTAACACTCGAGAATTGGTTTCAGGAGAAGAGGGATTCATTTATGATAGTTGTTCTATGAATGATGATCTTCCGTATTTTGTTAGAGTAAATGAAGCTCCGTGGTTAGTAGTACCTTATAGCTTTGAGACGAATGATGCCCGATTCTGGCGTGGTGGCTTAGTCAGTGTAAATGACTTTTTCGAATATCTTAAAGATACGTTTGATTGCCTGTACGAAGAAGGGCAATCATCTCCGAAAATGATGTCAGTTGGTCTGCATTGTAGAATTACTGGCAGACCTGCTAGGTCAAGAGCTGTTCAAAGATTTTTGGAGTACGCTAGTGGTTTCCCCGATGTATGGTTCGCTCGAAGAGATGAGATTGCTTCGCACTGGTTGAGTAATTATAAGGGGAGTTAAGTTAGGCGAAGAGTGGCATTTGTACTAATCTGGATCAAGTGTTTCGGTTTAATGCTTCTGTTAAGATAGGCGGTAGCTGCTAGGAATAATCTAACGTATATGACTCGGGAGGTTTATCGATGCAAACAGCTGTAATTCCTGAGATTTCTACAAAATTGGTTTCCTATTTGGATCCCACGGGCCAAGTCCAAGTGGATGAGCGACATATGGCTGCTCGGCTTAGTTCCGTGGAAGGGACGACAGTAGCCCTATTGGACAATGCGAATGATACATCCAGTTTCTTTTTTCAATCTTTGGCAGAAATATTGCAATCAGAATATGGCGTGGCTGATGTCATTCTAGAAAGCAAATTCACATCAACGAAGCCAGCAACCAAGGAATTAATACAAGAAATGTCCGATAAGTCTGATTTTATGGTGGCTGGTGTTTGTCTTTGAGGTTCATGTACGTCGGGCAGTATGCTCGATGGTATAAGATTTGAAGAGACAGGTAAGCCGGCCGTGGTAGTGGCAACTACCAGTTTTGTGCGACTTGCGTACTCTATTAGACGGTCGATGAATCTGGATGATATTCCTGTGGTGGTAATATCTCACCCTTTGGGCGGTGCCGATTTGGCCAGAGAAAAAGCTTCGGAAGCGGCTCCCGAAATAATAAAAGCCGTAATTGGTATGTAGTAGCCTGACAAAGCTATCTTGTTAGTTAATTTCGTATATAACAAATCTTAGAACGGCATTAAGAGGCTTGATTATGATACGCGGGTCTAAGGGAAAGATCGTTTCGGGTTTGAACACTTCTCAAGGTGTAATAGAGACTATAGAACAGTACTATGAAAATGGGTGGACTGACGGATTTCCAATAGTACCTCCTACCGAAGATGCCGTATCGGATATGATAAATGCTTCTGGTCGAGATCCGTACGAAGTCCTGGGTGTTGTTCCTCCGCGTAACGGTGTTGCTACAGTAGAAATGGTCGCCACTAATGCGGTTATGGCTGGATGCAAACCAGAATATATGCCGGTAGTACTAGCTGCGGTTGAAGCCTTGTTGGATGAAGAATTTGATGTACAAGGTCTTCAGGCGACCAGTGACCCAGCGGCACCTATGGTCATTGTGTGTGGGCCGGTGGTTCAGGAGATTGGTATTAATCACGGTGCAAGTTTGTTCGGTCCCGGTACTAGAGCTAACGCTACTATTGGTCGTTCGTTACGCTTAATACTGATCAATCTCGGTGGAGGGTATCCAGATTCTGGTGACAAATCTACATTGGGATCCCCTGCGAAATATTCGTATTGTGTAGGTGTAGATATAGATACCCCGTGGCCTTCTCTCCATACAGAGTTTGGATATTCCGAATCCGATAGCTGTGTAATGGTTTATGCAGCAGATGCTCCGAGAGGAAACAATCCAGGAGGGTCTGGGAGTATGGAATTTCCGTTATGGATATTGGCAGATTCCATGTCTAACTTAAACCATAACATTATCCATGGAGGCCATGCGGCAGTAGTGATCAGCCCGCTTATCGCACATGGATTGTTCCAAGAGGGATGGAGTAAAGAGGAAGTTAAATTTTATCTATATGAAAATGCCAGAGTTCCGTTTGAGCGAGTCCAGAGATACAAACAGCTTAGGTATGGAAGAGACCAAGAGGCAGGAGATCCATATTATTGGCCCAAATGGTTAAATGTCGACGAGCCAGGTGTCTCGGTCCCTATCGTCAGAGACCCTCGGAATATGTTGGTACTAGTAGCTGGTGATCCTGCACGATCAAGGTCAGCTTATTGCCCTGCCAGACCGTACAATCGTCCAGTGATTAAAAAAATCCTCGTTTAAGTTTAATAGTGGCTACTTAGAAAGCTTACGGTATTCCAGATTGCAACGTGGTTTTTTATAGAGCTTCGCTCAAACCGGGTACTTCGCTTGCCCCTACCGGCACTGTTACGGATGCCCCTTTGAAATCATCGTTAATAGGCTCATAATTTCCATTTAGATGAGTGCTTAGAAAGGCCTCTGCTACTGCGAAGAAAGAAAGATTGTTGTCAGGTCTAACGAATCCATGTCCCTCATCTGGATACAATACATATGTTACAGGTATACCCTTTTCAATCATTGCATTAACTATTTGGTCTGATTCAGCTTGATTCACTCTGGGATCATTTGCACCCTGGCCTATTAGGAGTGGCTCACTTATATTATTAATGTAATTTAGAGGGGATCTTTCTGATAATAAATTGCGTCCCTCTTCGGTCCTATGATCTCCTACTCTGGAGGCCCATAATTCAATTTGTGGTTGCCAATACGGTGGGATAGAGTTAATAAGCGTCAGTAAGTTAGATGGCCCTACTATGTCTATACCACACGCAAATATACCTGGAGTGGCAGTCAAGCCGATCAATGTAGCGTAACCCCCGTAACTACCACCCATTATTGCGATCTTATCGGGGTCGGCTATTCGCTTGTCTATGGCCCATTTAACCGCGTCTAATAGGTCGTTGTGCATGTTCCTACCCCATTCGAGGTTGGCTGCATTTATGAATGCCTTCCCAAAACCAGTCGAACCCCGAAAGTTTACGCTAAGCACGGCGTAACCTCTATTGGAAAGCAGTTGGTGTAGTGCGCTATATCCCCATGTATCTCTATGCCAAGGGCCCCCGTGTACTAGTAATACCATCGGGCAAGGTGCTTCAGGTATTTCAGTTTGGTTGCCGTGTGACGCGGGCAACGTATAGTAGCTAACTAGGTCAAAATTATCCCGTGATTTTATGGTTGTAGAATGCATGCTTGATAAGTTGAGAGAATCAAGAGAATCTCGGTTTGTGAATAAGAACGTGGCTTGTTGATTTAGTCTGTTGTATGTATAGAAACGGACAGGTCCGTTGTCTAAGACGAAGGCCACTATCCATATTCCGTCGTCACATGACTGACTTACTATCTCAATTTCACCCTGACATACGCTTTCCAGGTATGCGAGATCTTTCTTTACATGGTCGTCTAAGAATATCCATGTTTTTCTCTCATGAGTGAACGCTACTGCCTGGATGTTTTTATTATTAGGGTCAACCATAGTGTCACTGACATCGGCATGAGGGTTTTCAGCTATTAGATTAGTCTCACCAGTTGTCAGATTCAACGAGATAAGGGCTGCAGTGTCTCTGTTACGGCTATCCACTAGGTATAAGATTCCGCCTGTATTGTCAAAACCTATTGGCGAAGTGGTTAATGTGTCTTCTATTCCGATTTGTATGAATGATTTCCAGGTGGAATCCTCCTCTTTTTGAAGCAATTCGCTTCCTCCATCGTCTGTTACTCGGGTAGCAAACCGAACGTCAAAATTGTCGTCTGTTATGTATCCTGCAAATCCATCGTTTTGCTGAACGAGTGTTCTATCACCTGTATCGAGGTTAACTTTGTATACATCGTGCAATTGAGGATCTCGATCGTTAAGAGCCAACAGTAGATCATTTGGAAACTTAGGACTTATTTCCTGGAATCTTGCTTGTACTCCATCATAAGGTGTTAAATCTTTGGTCTCGTGATTGTTTATATTTACTACGTACACATGCCAGTTCTCATCTCCTCCGATATCTTGGATATACGCGATATGCTCATTAGTATACGTCCACCCGTAAAACCGAATACCCCTGTCGGAGTCCTCGGTAATGGGTATCGCGGAATGAGGATCTGTGGATTTGGCCAGCCAAATGTTCAATACGCCGTTCACTGGGGCGAGAAAGGTAATATATTCACCATTTGGGCTAATTTGCGGGGAAGCTTTGTCGGGGTTTCCAAATAATGTTTTCCTGGGAATAAGCCCATCGATGGCCATAAGTATTCAGCTCCACTATATATGTTGATTGGAAATATTGTATGTATTGGTGGCATTCACAATTTCCGAAGTTTAGGTAATAACGCAGCCATTATTAGCGCTAATATTGCGAGTGAGGCTCCATTTATTAGCAATGCAGTCTTGGAATCAGTTGCTCCTGCTAATAGTCCAACCTCGCTTTGCCCTATAGGCGCTGTGCCAATCCCTATTATCCAGGAGCCCATTGCTCGTCCTCGTTGTTCATTTGATACGCTTAATTGTAGGAGAGATTGGTGTAGTACGTCACTCATTGTGGCCATGATGTTGACTATTGCTACTATTGTTACGGCAACCCAGAACGTTTGTGCATATCCCAATACTATTTGTGAAATTCCAAAAAAGAACATTGTTGCCAATAATAATGCTCCAGGTCTCTTTACATCCCCTGCTATCGCTAATCCCGCAATGCCGACGGTTGCGCCAACAAATCGTGATGCAGTTAAAAGTCCAAGTCCTTCTGGGCCCACGTCTAAGACCTGAAGAGCGAGTATTGGCAAGATCACCGCATGGGAAAATCCTAATATTTCAGCTCCAGCGGTGGAAATCATAAGGCTCAGTAATAATCGATTGGATCTGAGAGCCTTAAAGTAGTTAATTAAATTTTCTACTATAGTTTCTTGACGGTCAGGTGCTGAATCTCCTACTTCTACTAACATGAATATACATGTAAGGCCAATTAAGTATCCAATGGCCATAGCTAGAAATGGACCTGAGCCTCCTATGTGCAGAATAGTAGTGCCCGCTAGAAGGGCCCCGATTAGCTGGCTTATTCTTTGCGCGAGTCCGATCAGCGCTAGTCCACTAATGGCTCTGTTTGCACCGACTATATCGTACACATAAGCCTGCCTAGCAGTCATATACATAGCCTGAAAGGCACCAAGAAAAAATACGCCGCATAGTAGGCTAGATATCGTTATTACGTCAAAATAAACTAGACCTGATAATGTCAACGCCGTCAGCATAAGTCCTATGACGGCGATTTTCATGAGTATGCGTCGATCATATCGATCTGTAATTGGGCCTGCTGCCAGCCCAACAATCAGGTTTGGTGCTGAACGAACCGCAAACGCGGCACCAACGAGTAACGCAGATCCTGTCATATCCAGCACAAGCCATCCGATTATCACATGTGAAGTGCCCTGTCCGAATTGGTTTGCGAATGTGGAGATGAATAATGTTCTGATATCGGGATATCGTAATGCAGCTGTTATACCTGCGAATCTTGACTGCGGTGCTTGTGTTTCGTCACCTCCTACGGGTGTACTCATAGGAGCGTTCCCGTAGGTTCTAAGTCTTCGATGTTTGATGTCGTATGTAAGCTGTTAGTCTGGTAGAGCATCACAAGAGTCTAGCACATATTATGCAAGTATTATTGGTTTTTAATTTTACGATTATTAAACTGTGGAAGCCTTGAAACCATTAGGTAATTCTGGCAAGATATCGTTATGAATATTGGTGCTTTTGAAATAGTTGATGACCTTCCTGATCTAAAAGATCCCCATGTCTTTGCAATGGTACGTCCCTGGGTAGATGTGGGAAGTGTCGGTACGCTGACGTTGAACCGTCTGGAGCACTTCATGGGGTCTAAAGAACTTGGAAAGTTGATTCAACCCGGTAAGTTTTTTGACTTCACTAGGTATCGACCAACCATGAAGTTGGTTCAAGGTAAACGAGAAGTTACTGTCCCGAATAGTAGCATCAAATATTCGTCCTCAGAAGATGGACACGACTATTTATATCTTCATCTTATGGAGCCGCATGCTAATAGCGAAGAATATACAGACTCTATCTTAGAGGTGATTGAGTATTTTAAGGTAAAACGATATTGTCGCCTGGGGGCTATGTACGACGCTGTTCCTCATACAAGGCCGCTGCTAGTCACAGGTTCTCTCGGAGAGGTGCCGCAAATTAAGGAAGTCTCTAATTTCAAGCTCAGACAAAGTACCTACCAGGGACCTACTACTATCATGAATTTAGTGTCTGAGGGTATTGAGAAAATGGGAATAGAGGCCATCAATTTTATGGTGCATTTACCACAGTACCTGCAGTTAGAAGAGGACTATACTGGGACCTCAAGAATGATTGAGGTTTTATCATCGGTTTACGGAAATATACCTTCAGATCTTGCCCCAATGCGTAGAGGTCAGAGACAATACAGAGAGCTTAGCTCGGCGGTGGAACGTAACGACGAGTTGAAACAACTTATTCAACAGATGGAAGCGTATTATGACGCCCAGTTAGATTCCGAAGATAAACTCGAAGAGGCGCCAGGCCCATCAGTGACACTTTCCCCTGAAATTGAAGACTTCTTGAGTGAGTTGGGCGGTAGACTAGAGTCAGACGACTAGTCGTAGCCAACTCTAGAAATTTTCGTGGTATTGGTGGCAACGACTGGACTTGAACCAGTGACCTAGCGCTTATGAAGCGCCCGCTCTAACCGACTGAGCTACGCTGCCACTCTGAGTCTTATGGCCAAACGCCAAGTTCGACTCGATATTAATAGTACATTTACGTCTACAATTGTTCAAGGTTATTTGGCGGAAAATTGTGGAATAGAGGAGGCAGGATGTTATATTCGAGAGCGAGTTTCTGGTCACTCTAAAAATATATCCCCGCTCTGCCCTCCCGTCTTTCGTAATAATCTTACCTGGTCTATCTGTATATTGTGATCTACGGCCTTGCACATATCGTACAATGTTAGGCATGCTACTGAAACTGCCATTAGAGCTTCCATTTCTACACCAGTTTTAGACGAGGTAGAAGCTGTACTGGTTACAACTAGTCTGTTAGCTGCGGGATCTATGTCAATTTGTACGTCAACTTTATTGAGTGGCAGAGGGTGACACAAAGGTATCAGGTTTGCTGTCTGTTTCGCACCCATTATACCTGCCAACTGAGCAATGGTGACGACATCGCCTTTTTTCATTAGCCCTTGCTGTATAAGTTCTAGTGTTTTTGGTCGTACAACGACATGCCCAACGGCTACTGCTTCTCGATCAGTTATTGGTTTGTTCCCGACGTCGACCATATTGACGGCACCCTGTTCGTTGATATGTGTAAGTGAGAGATCATTTTCTTTGCCATGATTGGTCATCGTTTAGTACTCCTTTTAGGCCTGCGAGGAGATTTGGCCCGACTTCCGCTATGGGTATTTAGTCTGCTTGGAGGTTCTATTGTATATATATTCGCTTCCATATTGGCTATTCGTTTAGCTATATCTATTCCATCGGCTCGACGCGGTGCCGAAACTAACAGGTACTTTATGTTTCGGTCATCAATCATGGTTTGCAATTTGGCCCATAAATCTTTATTGGCTGTTCTCGCCGTTTCGTTTCTGATGGCGTTCAAAAGATATCTATCACTCGAGTATAAGACTGTTGGTGCGTTGGGGTTGATAGACTCTATACCCTTTATGGCTGCTAGTAAGGTCATTCTCTGAGCAGTTGTTATCCTGTCGTTGCCAGAGAGTATTTGTCTTTGTCCCTGGTCGCTTATGACCGCTGCCCAACCACCTCTTCCTCGGGTGCCTTTGCATGACCCGTGGATCGAGACTTCTGGTCCTACAGTACTATTATTATTGGACTGGTTACGTGGCATATTGTGACTTTAATAAGGTCTTGTTATCCACCAATTTGATACATTTCTATTTTCTTATTGCTAGACTGCCCTGCACTATTTACAGTCCTGTCTTCAGAATATTTATCGTCGCGCTTTTCCCAGCATGTTGTTATTAATGCTTTTAATTGCTCGGAGGTTGCTCCATCGCGCATTGGGTCTCTTAGGTTAAGCCCTGTTTCTCCGAATAGGCATGTATATAATCTTCCATCTGTGGATAACCTAGCTCTTGTACATGCACCGCAGAATGGTTGGGATACGGATGATATGATCCCGATTTCCCCTGACCCATCTCTGTATTTATATCTACTAGCGACTTCCCCTGCATAATTTTGAGATAAAGGCTCAAGCGGTAATTCACTGTTGATCTTGTCGAAAATGTCGGACGCAGGAACTACTTCATTAAGTCTCCACGCATTTAGATTGCCTACATCCATATACTCAATAAAGCGTACGATGATCCCTGTCCCTTTGAAGTGCTTCGCTAGGTCAACAATAGTGTTTTCATTGACATTTTTTTGTACTACAGCATTTATCTTGATGGGCGATAATCCAGATCGTTGAGCGGCTTGAATTCCCGCAAGCACTCGTTTAGTGTCGAATCCTCTACCATTCATTGTTTTAAATAACTCGTCGTCTAACGTGTCTAGACTTATCGTGATCCGACCGAGGCCGGATTTCTTCAAGGCTTCTGCTTGTTGTTCTAACAGGTACCCATTGGTAGTTAGGGTGAGATCTTGGATTCCGTGAACTCTGTTCAAAAGCAATACTAATTGTTCCAGATTACTGCGCATTAGTGGCTCGCCGCCGGTGATCCGTATTTTTTCGACACCGAGCTCAACAAATATAGTTGCAAGTTTAGTGATCTCTTCAAAGGACAAGATTTCTTCTTTTGGGAGGAATTCGTAGCTTTCTCCAAATATCTCTGCAGGCATGCAATAAGTGCACCTGAAATTGCATCTGTCTGTTACAGATATTCTGAGGTCTTTCAAATTCCGATTAAAGGTATCTTTTAGCATATGGGGAATTATTATTCTGAAATTAAATTCGGCAGGATATGAGATACTTTTCTTAGGGCATCCGCTCGATGACTCAAAAGATTTTTTTCTTTTTGCTCAATCTCTGACATAGTTTTCCGATACGATGGTAGATAGAATATGGGATCATATCCGAATCCATTGTTGCCTCGTGGTTCGTATTGTATCATCCCTGATATTGAGCCAACTACTGAACTTAAGAGCTTGTCTACCCCACATATAGAAATAACGCATGTAAATCTGGCAGTCCGAGCGGGCCACGGAGTTCCTTGCAAATTGCTAAGAAGTAACTCGACTCGATCAGTATCGCTTTTACATGATTCACCGCCATAACGGGCTGAATATATCCCAGGTTCGCCTCCTAGTTGGTCTACTTGCAACCCTGAATCGTCAGATAATGTAATCATTCCACTCAACTGAGAATAACTTTTAGCTTTCAGGTAAGAATTCTCATGGAATGAGAATCCTGTTTCCTCAACATCCTCATGAATACTGAGGTCATCCAGTGACAATAGCTCCACTGAGGTTGAAGATAGAAGTTCTGCATATTCATTCAATTTTCCCTTATTATGGGTAGCAATTAACAATTTAACCATTTATCTCTTAAATAGTCCCTTCTGATTCCAGATCTGATATGTCTGCCGTGCTTAACCCGAGCCAGTCTGCGTAGATATCGGAATTGTGTTCACCAATAGTGGGTCCTGCATGGTTTATTACGCCGGGAGTCTTACTAAACTTTGGGACGACACCGAGCATCTTTGTATTACCTAGTTCAGGATCTTCTAACTCGATAATGTCTTCTCTGGCGGCATAATGTGGATCATTCATTATTTGGTCTGCAGTATATACGGGACCAACAACGCCTCCAGCCGGTACTAGGTTTTCCATAATATCTTCAAGATCAACCCCACCTAGGTATTGCTGAAGTATCTCGTTCAAGGCATCTTTATTTTCTAACCGAGAAGCGTTATTTTTGAACCTCTCGTCATTCAAAACTTCTGACATGCCCATCGCTTCGGCCAGGTTCTCCCATGTGTTTTGGGACGTTGCTGACAGCCCTAACCACTGTTGATCACGGGTTTGGTACAAACTTCTTGGAGCTGCGTCAGGAAAATCGTTGCCTACTCGCTCCCTAACTAAATTTAATAAATGGGCCATCGTAATATGAGGTATACATAATCGGAACAACGGTTCAAATAAACTAACATCTATTACCTGTCCGGTGTGCTTATGATTTGACGATGCCTTGATTTGCCTGTTGTATAAAGCCATCATACTTGACATAACTCCGAAAATACCCGCAATCTCATCTGCTAGTGGTATGGGAGGAAGTACGGGCGGTGAATCAGGGAATCCGGTCATACTGATATAACCACTCATGCATTCTGCGATGGTACCAAAGCCTGGTCGATCTTTGTAGGGACCTGTTTGACCAAACCCTGAGTATCTTACTATTATCAATTCTGGGTTTGACGCTAGTAACTCATCTGGCCCTATTCCCCAGTTTTCCATCGTCCCCGGACGAAATCCTTCAATTAAAATATCTGCTTCATTTGCTAATTGTTTTAAGAGAGTTTGGCCACTGGATTTCGCAAGGTCGAGGGTTATAGACTTTTTGTTCCTTGAATGTATCTTCCACCAGAGTGAAACGTCTTTGTAAAATGGCCCCCAATTGCGTAGAGGGTCTCCCGTTTTAGGTCTTTCTATCTTAACAACCTCTGCCCCGAAATCGGCCATCAGGCTACTAGCTGTTCCTCCAGCAACTATGATTGATAAATCCAGTACTTTAAGCCCTGCTAAAGGACCAGTATTTGCAGATTCTTTCAATGGATTGATTCCTTATTGTTGGGAATATTTGATTAGGGTCATTCTATCTTCTGGGTACCAAGTTATCTACTTGGGTGAATATTTTCTTAAATTTTACTACCGGCATATTAACTGCTATGTTATAATCGCTCCGCATTCTCGACTAGGTCGTAAATTATTTGATGCTTGAGAACTATTTTCTTCAGTACGGGCTACTTGCTATATTCGGCATAGTAGCGGTCATAGTCCCGACTGGAATGTTGCTGATCTCGTGGATAGCCTCTAAGGTTGGAGTCCGGCCAAATAACCCTACTCAGGTGAAATCTGAAGCGTATGAGTGTGGGGTGGAAACCATTGGCGGGCGATGGAACCAATTTCACTTTCGTTACTATATGTATGCTATCTTGTTCGTGATTTTTGACGTTGAGGTAGTTTTTTTATACCCGTGGGCTACTAAGTTTCTCAAACTTGAGACTTTTGCTCTCATAGAGATGGGAATATTCATTTTGATTCTGCTAGTTGGTTTGATTTATGCATGGCGCAAGAAGGATTTGGAATGGAAGCGGGGATGAAATGTTAAATATAGACCCTGGATCATCACCTTTATCAGACCGAACTTGGGATGTAGACCAGTACGAAGGATCACTGGTCAATGATCTTATAGG
>MDTE01132967.1_pt1 | contig 15064 bp, 11 predicted proteins | sample 811231 | NCBI WGS metagenome assembly MDTE01 (sample SAMN05326651, study PRJNA326480) | marine metagenome | isolation source: seawater | place: Indian Ocean: Red Sea | collected 2010 | reverse complement strand
GGTGGCGGTGGCGGCGGTGGCGGCGGTGGCGGCGGTGGCGGCGGTGGCGGTCGCCCAGCAATGCCCGCCAATGGGAAAGCGTACATCAAGAAGTATGATACCGATGGCGACGGCAAAGTCTCCAAAGAAGAATTCAAAGCACACCCCGAGACGTCGGAGCAAATGAAGTCGAGAATCGACAGTTTCTGGTCGTTCATGGCGGGCGACGATGAATTCATCGACGAACAAGAGGCCGATTCCATGCTCAAGCGAAGCCGCGAACGTGGTGGCGGCCGACCCGGTGGCGGTCAATAACCGGAGGTGTGTAGGTGCGGCTGAATGGCAGAGTGCCGTTTGGTTGTTAGTTGCATGTGTTTTCTTGCAGCTAATTGGTTCTCAAGACTCCCGACGCGACCGTTAGTCCGTCGGGAGTTGCGTGTTAGGGTTGTTTTCTGCTGAAGGTGGGTGCCCATGAAGACGTTTACATTGAGCATGCGAAGTCTGCTGTTGCAGCCGTTGCGTTCAGGCTTGGCGATTATCGGTATTTGGATCGGTATTACCGCGGTGATTTGGCTGGTGGCAATGGGAAATGGTGTCAGCCAGCAAGCGCAGGACCAGATTCGCGATTTGGGTGCCAAGAACGTGATCGTACGCACGGTCAAACCTTCGCAGAATTCGTCTGCCGCGGGGGGGGGGATGTTCTTGACTTACGGCTTGAAGCGGGCGGACTTCAAGAAGATTGCAGCTGGTGTACCTTGGGTCGAACAGGCAGTGCCGATCCGCGAGATGCGCAAGACGGTACGCAATGATCAGACCGAACAGGAAGTTCGCGTGGTGGGTTGTACTCCGGAGTATTTGGACCTGAACCAGCTCACCGTAGAACGTGGGCGTTTCATCACGGAACAGGATGGTACATTTCCCCCGAAGAATGTTTGCGTTTTGGGGGGGCGCTCGGCGGTGGCCTTGTTCGGTTTCGAGAATCCAGTGGGGCGAGTGATTCAGGTCGATACGGATTTTTACCGTATTGTAGGTCAGACCAGCCAACGTGACCCCACGGCTGCGATTGGCGGAAATCTCGATTCCCAGGACTACAATTTCGACGTCTATATCCCGCTCAAAACGCTCTATCATCGCATTGGCGATCAGACCATGACAAGCCGGTCTGGAAGCCGTGAAGGCGAAATTGTCGAGCTAAATCAGATCACGCTGAGTGTGGCTGACATTGAGCAGATCGACGACACGGCGGATATTGTTGACGTGCTGGTCAAACAAGATCCGGACCATAAAAGCAAGGAAGATGTGGCCTTGGTGGTGCCGAAGGAACTGCTCAAACAGGCGGAGTTGTTGCAGAAGATGTTTCAGGTGCTGGGGATCCTGATCGCCAGTATCTCACTCATTGTGGGTGGGATCGGAATCATGAATATCATGCTGGCGACCGTTACCGAACGAACCAGAGAAATCGGGATTCGGCGCGCCATTGGTGCCAAGAAATTCAACATCATCTGGCAGTTTATGACCGAAGCGGTCGTCTTGACCGGCATTGGTGGCATCATGGGAGTCAGCACTGGGTTCCTGGTCGGACCTATTGTGACGACAGCCCTGACATATGCGAAAAACAATCGCACGACCTTTCCGTCGCTTGCCGCGATTCCCGAGAATGTCTTGAACATGGTTCCGATTATTGAAGAGTGGTCGGTGTATGCATCCTTTTGCATCGCTGTGATTGTGGGGGTAATCTTTGGCCTGTTACCTGCCTGGCGCGCAGCGCAAATGGATCCGATCGAAGCCCTGCGACACGAATAGAACTGTATGTCAACCTGATTTGATGAGGTGGGTTATGAACCAATTGGTCGCCGTCGCTACAGGAATCGTGCTTGGAATCGGGTTGGCCGTGATCGGGTTGGTAGTTTCCCCGTATGAGGTCAAGTTAACTTCTAACAGCGGCAATGCGCCCGACCCCAACGCGGTTGCAGACGACGCGGGTTCCGCACCAGAGGGAAGTATGGGAGGGCCCGGTGGCGGCCCCGCGGATAGTGGCGTTGGTGGTCGCGGTGGACGGCCTGCGGGTGGAGGTCCCGGGTTCAAAAATGGCCAGGCTCCTGGTTCACGCGGAAGTAGCCCTGGTGGTGGTGGTGGATTTGCCGGCATGGGTGGCAGGGGTGGTGGTATGGGAGCCATGTTTGGAGGCGGTGGTGGACGCGGGCAGAACAGCAAACGCCAGTTGACGACCTTGGTCCGGAAGTTGTCGTTGTTGACCGGTGATGTCGCGATTCGACTTTCCGATGAACAGACGCAGTCGCTGCTCGACACGCTGGCGGATGTGGCGGATCAGGACACCATGACTGATGAGCAGGCCAAGGAAAAATACGAAGCACTGTCGTCGATACTCACCGAGGACCAGATTGCCAAACAAGAGAATGTTGGCCTGCCCTTTCGCCGTCGCAGTCGCGGTGGCGGTGGTGGTCGTGGTGGTGGCGGTGGTTTTGGGGGATTTGGTGGCGGCGGTCGTGGTGGGGGTGGCGACGAAGATGCGAACCCGTTCGCCAGTGAAACCAGTGGCGAGGCTCTTGATATATTGGTGGCGCGTTTGCGTGGCGAGCCCGCACCTGCACCTGCGGAAGAACGGAGTTCCGGAGGCCGTGGTTGGAGTCGGTTAAAGGAAAATGACGCTGATGGCGACGGCAAGATCAGCAAGGATGAGGCACCGGACAATATCAAGCGATTTTTTGACCGCCTTGACAAGAACGGCGATGGTTTTATCGAAGAGGGCGAGTTGTCTGCAACGGGCGGTGGCGGCAACCGTCCCGCGCCAGCTGATGGTGACGCCGCAGGTGACAAGAAAGGCGGCAGCGGTTTTGCTCTGCCGGAAACAGGCAAGGCGTTCGTTGCCCTGTTTGATAAGGACAAGAATCAAAAGGTCTCCAAGGAAGAGTTGCCCGCGGAGTTGAAGCGGGGGATCGATTTCTGGTGGAGTAATGTGGATAGTAATAGTGACAATGCGGTTGACGAAAAGGAAGCGGACGCGATGATTGAGCAGTTCAAGAATTTTGGTGGCGGCAACCGCTAGTCAAGATCAACGGCGAAAACGACCCTTTGGCCATCGCCCCTCTGGGCAGTGATTTTTCGGTTTTGTTATTCCAAGGAGTATGAATGATGGTGCGCAGAATACAGTTTGCCTTCCTGACGATCGCGGCGGTGGTGTTGGTAGCCGTCCCGGCTGCTCAGGCCCAGCGGCGCGGTGGTTTTGGTAGTGATCCTCTGCTGGGTTTGTTGCAAATCGAGAAAGTGCAGATCGAATTGGATTTGCTCGACGTCCAAATAGACGAGGGCGAGGCGATTGCAGCCGAAATGCAAAAGCAGTTCACACTTCCCAGAATTAATTTCCAAGAGGCGACGGATGCGGAGCGTGACGCCTTCATGAAAAAGATGGCGGATAATAACGCTAAACGCGGTAAGGCCGTTAAGGCCAAATTGGCTGAAATGCTGGCTCCTGATCAATACGATCGCCTGATGGAGATCCATATTCAACAAGTTGGTTCAGCCGCTCTACAGGACGTTGATGTTGCCAAAAAGTTGAAGCTGACTGCGGCTCAAAGTAAAAAGATCAAAGGGATTTCGGACACGATGAACCAGGAAATGCGAAAGATGTTTTCGGGTGGCCGCGCCGATTTCGCCAAGCTGCGTCCCAAAATAGAGAAGATGCGTGCGGATGCTGAAAAGCAGACCATGGCAGTCTTGACGGCTCCCCAGAAAAAGCAGTTCACGGCCATGCACGGCAAAAAGTTTGAATTGCCGCGACGGGGCTTTGGTGGTGGCGGCGGTGGTCGCGGCCGAGGTCAGAAGAAGGGGCGCTAGTCCCTCCCCCTTCTGGCGACGTTTCCGTTGCCGAGACAGACGTTATTTGGCCTGTGCGGCTCCGGTTGCCGCGCAGGCCATTTTGCTGCGCTGTCAATCCAATACCCTGGCTTGGTACGATTTCAAGCGCCGTATTTTCCCAGCCGGTCGGCGTTCGCGAGCGCGAGGGTCATTAAATGTCGCGCTTCGAACTGGCCAAGCCCTCCGCCGATACACGTAGTTTCGTTGAACGCTTGAGCCTGGTCTGGTCGGCAGCAGTCCGATACGAGCAGGGTAGGTACCGGGTGCCAGCTGTGGGCACGCAAGAAGCAGGGCGTGCTGTGGTCGCCAGTCACAATCATGACAGTTGGATTGAGTGCCATAATTTTGGGAATGCTGGCATCCAGTTCCTCGATTCGATCCACCTTGGCGTTGAAATCACCGTCTTCACCTGTGCTGTCGGTGTATTTGAAGTGCACGAAAAAGAAATCGAAATCGTCCCAGGACTCTTGCAGTGTGGTGATTTGGTCGTCCAGCGATTGCGCTTGTCCCACGATTTCCATCCCTACCAGCCTGGCCAGCCCTTTGTACATGGGATAAACCGCGATTGCGGCGGCTCTCAGTCCGTAGACTTCGCCGTAGGAAGGAAGGTTGGGTTTCGCGGCGAATCCACGCATTGTGTGAAAATTTGCCTGGGGTTCTGCGGACAAAAGTTGCCGTGCCTGACGCAGGAAGTCGCTGGCTAATTCGGCGGTGCGGCAGCTGGCGGCGTCGTTGGGATCGAACGCTTGGGGATCGAGTGGGGGTACACCGGTCTCTTGAGGATCCGTGTCACGGACGTCACCACCGAGATCGGGTCCCCGTAACACGACCACGAATCGATGCTCCTTGACCGGTTCCACAAAAATTTCCAGGCCCGCGATCGAAATCTGACGTAATCGGTGGACCAGGGGTACGCTCTGGTCAGTCGCGATTCTGCCAGCCCTTCGATCGGCGATATTGCCGTCGCCATCGAGCGTGCAAAAATTGCAGCGGATGGCGACATCTCCAGGCTGAAGTTCAAAACCAATTCCGGTCGCTTCCAGGGCGCCACGTCCGATCAGATATTTCAGCGGATCGTAGCCGAATAAACCGAGATGGCCAGGCCCACTGCCTGGGCTGATGCCGGGTGCGACGGGAATGCTGCCACCCTGTACGCCACGCACTGCGAGAGCGTCGAGGTGCGGTGTGTTTGCTGTTTCCAGTTCCGTTCCTTCACCAGGGACAACAGGCAAACCTCCTAAGCCGTCGGCGACGAGCATGACAATCTTGGAATCGTTCTTGGTGTGCAGTCTGCGAGTTAATTCGTGTAAGTCCATGATGCTTGTCGGTAAGTGTAGAGATGTAAAACCAGAGGGAAAAGAAACGAATTGCCGAGTATGTTCTCCGGAGGTCCGTCTGACTCATTGTCGATATCAGGGTTAACCGCCTGTGCGCGCTGGACACTCTGTGGTCAAATGTTTCCCTTGACGTGCGCTATTCTAAGCAGCTGAGGCCTTATTCGGTAGAAGTCGTTTGCCAATCCATTATCGCGAGGGACCGATTCATCATGCATCCCAATCAGTCCAACCCCCTGATTGAACTCGATTGTGCAGGAGCGTTGGTTCGAGGCACCTCGCAGGAGTTGCGGGATCTGCAGGCAGCGTTGGAGTCTGTGCGCACTGAAGTGCTCGTGGAAGATCAACAAATGTTAGCCGGCACGGTAGAAACTCCGACCGAAAAACAGCCTCTCGATGGAGCGTTTGTTGATCTGCCGGATCGCCTGCTAGATGGTTATCGAAATCATGGGGCAGCCAGTGAAGTGGGGCGTGTCCTCGCATCGGCAGCGGACATGCGCGAGCGACTTGATGCGGTTGTTTTGCTAGGAATAGGTGGTTCCTATATGGGGCCCCGTGCCCTGATGGATGTGTTGTGCCCCCCCTATCACAATGAACGTACACGAGAGGCACGTGGTGGTGCGCCACGTATGTATTTTGCGGGGAACAATCTCGACAACGATGCGATTCAGGGGCTGCTGCGGCTACTCGAAGATAAGTCTGGAGTAGATTCCTCTGCGTGCGATTGGGGAATCGTAGCTGTCAGCAAAAGTGGCGGAACGATTGAAACCGCCTGTGCACTACGCGTGTTCCTGGAGAAGTTGTACAGGCGTTGCGGTAGCCAGACGCAGCAGATGATGGAGCGCCTGCGGATTGTGACCGGCCCACGTGGTCGCTTGCGGGCGATGTCGCAGACGCTAGGGTGTCACGATGTGTTTGACATCCCGGACGGTGTGGGCGGACGTTTCTCAATTTTCACGCCCGTAGGGTTGCTCCCTGCCGCTATTCTCGGAATCGATTTGGTCCGACTTCTAGAAGGTGCCGCTGCGATGAATGCCCATTTTCGTGATGCAGCGGCAACCGAAAACGTTGTGCTAGAGTACGTGCGTAACCTGTACAGTTTGAACGGCATGGGAACGTCTGATATTCGCGTCCTGAATGTCTGGTCAGACGCATTGGAATCGGTCGGATTGTGGCATGACCAGTTGCTGGCTGAAAGCCTTGGCAAGCAGGAAAAGGGGGCCACGCCTTTGACTGTCGTGAATACGAGAGATCTGCATTCACGTGCACAGCAGCATCAAGAAGGTCGGCGCGACAAGGTGCACATTAATCTTGTAGTTCAAGCAGCCAGAACCCCCGCGTTACAAATCGAGGCTAGCGAACTTGTAGACGATGGTTTAGACGACCTTGTTGGAGTAGGGTTACCCGATATTATGGCAGCGGCGATTGCGGGAACAAAACAAGCGTATCGTGACGACCAACGCCCCACGATTGATGTGAAGTTGCCCGTCATGGATGAGCACGTGATAGGACAATTGTTTCAAATGCTGATGTTGGCGACTGTCGTTGAGGGGCGTTTACTGAAAATTAACCCTTATGGTCAGCCGGGAGTCGAAGCCTACAAGCGAAACATGGCCCAGTTGCTATCACCGGTATAGTCATTGCTGGTGAATTGAGATTGGCCATGGTGTTTCAGCGGCAGTGCATCCGTAGCAGTTATCTTTTGGTGTCACCTTGCAAACTGGATTGCATCTGAGGATTTGTCTCGGCGAGAATGGTTGTAATGACAACACAACTTACCTGGTTAGGCCATGGGTCCTGGTCGATTCAGATTGACGAACATCAAGTTCTTTTGGACCCATTCCTGAATGAATCACCCGTGGCACCGATCAAGGCGGACGAAGTCGATGCGGATGTTATCCTGGTGTCGCATGGTCACTTTGATCACGTAGCGGATGTGCCATCCATTGCGAATCGAACGGGTGCCACCGTGGTCGCTATTTTTGAGATTGCGGAGTGGTTTCAGAAGAACCATGGCGTGCAAGAAACGATCGGTATGAATTTGGGGGGCACACTGAAGTTGCCCTGGGGGCACGTAAAGATGACACCGGCACTGCACAGCTCCAAATTGCCGGATGGTAGTGATGGGGGGGTGGCTGCTGGCTTTCTGTTGAAGGTGGGACAAAAGCGAGTCTATTTTGCTTGTGACACGGCTCTTTTTTCGGATATGAAACTGATTGGAGACGTGGGAGTGGACCTCGCGGTTTTGCCGATCGGTGACCATTTCACAATGGGACCGGAAGATTCCATAGCAGCCATCAATTTGATTCAGCCACGCCGGGTTGCACCAGCGCATTACAATACATTTCCACCGATTGTGCAGGATGTAGAAGCCTGGGCTTCACGGGTTAAAGCCGATACATCTTCGGATCCGGTGGTTATAGATCCAGGCGGTACAATTTTGTTGGATTCTTGATTGGGTTCTGTAGTAACTTCAGTCTATTCGCCAGGGAGAATACTTTTGACGCGTCTCAGCACCCAACGTCTATGCACATGTTGTCTCCTTGTTGTGCCTCTGCTGTTGAATCAAGAGGTTGACGAATTGTCAGCTCAGGTTCGGTTGCGGTGGAAATTCCGTGCTGGGCAGCAGATGCAGCTTAAGATCAGCCAGAAAGCCACTACCACGACGTCAGTAAACAATCGGCCATTGGCCATTACCAGCGCTTTGGAGATGGACGTCGATTGGACTGTCGGAAAGCTGGCTTCACGCGGTGCGGCGGAAATGACGCAGCAATTTTCGCGTCTGGCGATCAAGTTCCAGGCTCCTGATGCAGAACCCGTTGAGTACGACTCTCAGCGAGATAAGGATCCTACTGGTCAACTGTTGCGCATGGCCAACCGTGTACAGCCACTACTTGACTCACCGTTTCGTGTTACGGTTGGTGCCCGAGGGCAGATTACCGAGGTGCTATCTAGTCCAGATGCGTCTCAGACCGTTAACTCGCCACGCTTGAAACGATTTATTTCTGCAGAACAATTGGCCAGTGTATTGCGGCAATCGAATTTGGTGCTTCCAGAAATGGCTGTTTCCGTGGGTGACAGCTGGGAGACAGATTCGGTTCAAGTCTCGCCACTTGGAGAGGTGAAATTGACGACCGCCTACACATACAAAGGAATTCAAGAGCGCGGTGGACGTGAGTTGGCACTGATTGCTGTGGAAACGACCCTCGAGGAAGCAAAATCACCCAGGTTACCCAACAAGAAATCTGGGCGGCTCACGCGGCACATTCAATCCGGCGAAATCTACTTTGATGTACAGGCAGGGTACCTGAAATCGTCGCAGGTACGGCAAGAGCGTACGACGGAGAAGTTGTATCGAGGGCAGCGAATTGAGACGGTAGATCAAAGCGTGACGGCACTACAGATTACCGTCCTCTAATTAGTTTTCGTCGGGCGGGCTTGTTTCGGGCGGAGATGCTTCCTGGTTGGGTACCAGAACTTGTATCTCGTCTTCGACGACGCGTAAATCGAAGCGATCGACGCCAATCTTCGGGTTGTCGCACCAGGTTCCATCGCGAATGCAGAAACGCCATGCGTGCCACGGGCAGCTGACAGATCCATTTTCAACATGGCCGGCAGCTAGAGATGCGCCCATGTGCGGACAGATGTCATCGATCGCGAAAAACTGCCCCTCTTCGTTGAATACGGCGACCATCCGTCCATTTACTGGAAATGCGGATCCTGTCCCCTGCGGGATATCTGCAGTCTTTGCCACCGTCGTAAATTCGGACATGGCTCTCGGCCAGAAAAGGTGATCGGGACACTTTGGTTGGGCTGGCGTTCTGTGAAGCTGGTAACTGGTCTGGAAGCGTCAGAAATCACGCACAAGTACTAGCGAGCAGCGATCGACAGTGGTTAGATTCTAGGTGTGTGGGAGCCCGTACGGTAGGGCCGTGCCCACGGATGTTTTACCCAACGCGTGGAACAAGACGATGGCTGCAATGCGTTTCATTATGATCGGTGGATTCTTGGGGGCCGGCAAGACGACGACAATTGCTCGTTTAGCCCGGGCTTACCAGGACCAGGGACTCCGAGTCGGAATCGTTACAAATGACCAGGCCAGCGACCTGGTTGACACGCATACGTTACGTTCGCAGGGGCTCCATGTGGGAGAGGTTGCAGGCGCTTGTTTTTGCTGTCACTTCGACGAATTAACCGCGACCGTCGCCGATCTCGGCCAGGACCAGCGGCCTGACGTTGTCATTGCTGAACCAGTTGGCAGTTGTACTGATCTTGTGGCCACAGTCATTCAGCCGCTGCGAGGGTTGCATCGTGACGAAATAGATGTCGCTCCTTATGGTGTGATCCTCAAACCGAGTCACGGCCGGCGTATATTGCGGAATGAGGAAGGTAGTGGGTTTTCGCCAAAGGCGGCTTATATTTTTCGCAAACAGCTCGAAGAAGCAGATTTTGTGATTCTCAATCGCATCGACGAGTTGGCCGGTCAGGAAATCAGTGAGCTTGTCACTTTGCTTGAGCGTGCCTGTCCAGACGTTCCCGTTGTGCAAATGTCGGCGCGGAGCGGACAGGGGTTCGAGACGTTGTTGGAACAACTTGCGCAGCAGGGAGAGTTTGGTCGGCGCATTCTTCAGCTTGATTATGACATCTATGCGGCTGGGGAAGCGGAATTGGGATGGCTCAATAGTAGCATGAGTTTGACTTCTGAAACCTCGTTTGCACTTGACGAGATCTTGCTGCAAGTTGTCGTTGAACTTGCTAGTGAACTGCGGCAGGAGTCGGCGGAAGTTGCCCATTTGAAAGTCATTGGGATGTCTGACGGCAGCCATGGCGTTGCGAACGCGATTAGCAACGAACTTGCGCCCGAACTTTCTCTGCAGTCGGATTGTCACGCATTAGATGCAGACTTGATTGTTAACGCGCGGGTGGCGATTGATCCTGAGGTACTGCAGGCCAGGGTGCAGGAGGCGGTCTCAGGAGTCTGTAGCAAGCGGCAGATCAAAGTTGATTTCCGGCAGACACAGAGTTTCCGGCCTGGGCGCCCGGTGCCCACACATCGGTATTCCGAGCCGGTGGCAGACTGACGGTTTCGTGCCCTTGCTCTTGAAGCGTTCAGCAAACGTTGTTGGACGCGTCGGAGAGACTCATAACCAGGATCCTGGCGCTCCGCCGGGCGCCAGCGGTCAAGATAACTCGGCGATAGCTGGAGTTGCGGTAATTGAGTTAAACAGGTCCCGCGGCAGGCCGTCGATCAGTCTCGTTTCAGCCGGGTCGAAAAGTGTTTGCATGATCGTTCCGCGCAGATGCGAGGGGCCGTAAAGCGGGGTTGTCGCTTCTCCACCCAAGCGATCGGTCTTGCCAATTACTTGCCCCATGCGGAGACCCCCGCCCGCAATGAGCAAGGGTGTCAGTCGAGCCCAGTGGTCGGTTCCGCCGTTTTCTTTCTTCTTGGGGGTTCGCCCCATTTCTCCTGTGACGACCAAGAGAATCTTGTCACTCAACCCGCGTTCTTCAAGGTCGTCAAGGAATGCTGCAACGGCATGATCCAATTGATGGCCCAATACCATCATGGCTTCTTTTGACGGCGGATTATTTCCATCATTGTGGAAATCCCAGCAGGCATCGGACACCGTCACAAAGCCGCAGCCGGCTTCACACAGTCGTCGTGCCAATAGCATCTGTTTTCCAAGCAGGTTTGTGATACGTGATTGATTGCGTTTGCCGTGATAGTGGACACCTCCTTGGTGCCAATCCTGCATACGGAAGAGTGGGCTGGTATCATATTTGGCGATGGTTTCAGGATGCTCTTTGGAGAGATTGAATGCATCTGCGATTCCCTGCAGTAAGACATCGATCGCCTGTTGTTCTGCACCTGTAGCGCCATCTAATGCACCAGTGCTGTCGACACGACGTTTGAACTGGTCGAGCTGGTTAAGAAGGCTGCGACGATCATCGAATCGCTCACGTGAGAGCGACAGGGTCAGGCTCTCTGCTAGCCCTTTTCCGCCCGTCAGGAATAGCCCCTCGTAAGCGCCTCCCAGTTTTCCCGCTGTGGGGTAATGTTTGCGTATGTAGTTGTATGTGAATGGGCCAGTCGGCTCTCCCAGCTGCAAATCAGGTTGAATCTGCTCCGGCATAATTACGGAATGGGTGGGGACTGCCGTGACAGGATGGTTCGTTCCCGCCAGCCTCGCAAATTGAGATCCCATGGAGGCGGCAGTCGGACAATTTCCAGACAAGATAGGAAGTTGGTTATGGCTGCCATCGCCGGAGTGGAATGAGCGAACGATTGCTAATTTTTCTGCTCGCCGTCCCAATTGTGGGAATGTTCCGCCAAACGTGACGCCAGGCAGTGAGGTAGGTACTTCACCGGTTCCGCTACGGATGTTGAGCGGAGCGTTCATTTTGGGGTCGAAAGTTTCGACTTGAGGAGGACCGCCTTGGACAAATAGCAGGACGACAGATTTATCCCGCAAGAACCCCTTGGTGGCAGCGGAAGCCTTGTTCTCCAATAGAGATGCAAGTGTCATGCCACCCGGTGCCAGACTTCCGATGCGCAGGAAATCTCGTCTCGAATAGCCCTGGCTCGCAGTCGGTACCTGTCGGTCACTGATCGTGAACATGCAGCGGATTCCCGAAGAGTCTATTTCACACGCACTTTTTATTATCCAGGATTGGATCGACGACGCAAAGATCTTTCTGGTTTCTACTTGAAGCCCAGAAAGGTCTTACTAATGGCGGTGTACGTTTGTGGTTGGGTGTGCCACCAGCATGGCCTCAGTACTACGGAAAACCCAGTTAAGAGTTCTGGGTAGTTCAATGAACGAGTGGCTTACTTCGATTGGTGTGGAATGACACGCCTAATAGGCCACGGGTCGTGCGTTGAAGTGACGGTGTGACCGATATTGGATTTCCAGATCGACGTCGTACAGGGAGAATTCGAAATCGACATCCGGGTCCTTTCTGGCGAGCGTGACGGAGACGACATTGTGGCCTCTCTTAGGGTAATATCCCGGTTCCAGTGCGTAATCGTAGATATAGCCATAGGGGCCGATGGCACCACCTGAATGTAGTCGATAAATCAGGTCAGACAGCTGGAGTGCATCATCAGGAAGACGCTGGCCATTCAAGGCGATATGCACGTCGTTGAGTGCCGGTTCGATACTTGTGATGCGAATCCGCAAGTGGACGCCAGCGACCTTGCCTGCGGCGTGCCAGTCTCCGAGTCGATCGGCGACACGTAATGGGACTTCGACTCGTTCTCCTTCGACGAGTTTGTGGGGAAGTTCAGGTTCAGCACGTGGAAGCCATCTATCTGGTGGGTTCTGGGAAGCATTCGAAGGCGCCCGGTACAGTTTGTTCGCAGTTTCCAGAAGTTCGGGATGGCCCGTCAGGCGCAGGGTCTCGTAGTCTTCGGCAGTCCAGGGCCAGCCATTAGGCGTCCAGTGGTGCTGGGCAAACCCAAAGCCGTCGGAGCCTTGCATGTAAGCATTTGCTGCCGCGGACCAAATCATGGGTTGGGTCGCGTATTGTTCAAATTGTCGTCCGACCAGCCCACTCAATGCGGTCAAGACGCGACAGCCATGACGATGGGCCAATTCGATTGCTGCGCTGCAGTCGGCGTGCTGATCGAGAGTTCCTTCCATCGCCGCAGGGAAGACGATGAGTCCATCGACGAGTCGTTCTTCAACCCATTTCTTGACGTCGTAGCCGAGCATTTTCCAGCCGTCGGGTTGCGAAGGGATTCTCACATAGATGCGTTTGCGTCTTTGTTGTGCTTCTGCGGCGTTGTTGGCAACATCGCGAAGTTTGCGAATCCACTCTGTCATAAGTGGGGTCAATGCTGTGGTATCACGAAATCTGCAGAACGGAATGTCGTTCAACAGATTCAGTTCAATGCCATCGGTGGAATAACGCGTCAATAGCTCCGCGAACATGCGGAAACGGTAATCGCGTACCGGTGCATGCAGGAAACTAAAGCGTTCGGGCGCGACGTATTCAGCACGCGGGTCGTCTTCATCACCGACCTGAAATTCTGGATGCTCGTAGACAAAGTCACATTTTCTACCAAGTCCGCCGTGCGTTTTCCGATCACCACCTACCAAGTTCACCCAGTTGCTAGCCAGAAAGAAGATCCCTTTCTTGTTACATCGTTTGACGAGAATGTCGAGCGGGTCATGACCGTCTTGAATGAGTTGCTGGATGTTGCGGGCGGCCCGGTACCAGACCGGATGAGTCCAGGTTGTGACATTGTCGCCCCAAGCCTGGGCAACTTCACTGTCATACAGGACGACACCACCTTCCACCCCGGCAAAATAGACCAGCGTATCGACTCCACTGTCGACAAGTTGGTCGACAGTGAACTCCAGGTCTCGAGGTGTCAGGGGCGCTTCAAATTGATAGAGACATGCTGCATGTCGGCCATCGTCGAACATGAATACACGAGGCTCCGGGACTGGTTCGGCAGGTGGGCCTGTAGCCGATGTGGCAGCGGTAGTAGTACCGGTAATCACGCCCGCCGGTATCGCAGTGCTCACATTTTGCAGAAAATCGCGTCGCTTCATTGACATCTGAGGGCCCTTTTATAGAGAGGGGCATCAGGAGTGGTTATAGCAGGAGCGTTTGGTCGATTTGTAGCACCGTAATTATGCCGCGACTCTTGCTGAAGAAGGTGTCGCTGAACGCGTAGATCAGGTTGCCTTCCGGTTGGTCTCCATAGTGCGCATTGACGTCCTGTAGACATTCCAGTGCGGTCGATATGAATATTGAACATGTTCCGCGGAGTTCACAGAATAACGTAATATCGACGCTCCAGCGCCTGGCAAATGCGCAGGTGTGGAGCAGTATTTTCGTCAAGGATGCCAGGTTTATTCCTTGGTTAATGTTTCATCCAGGTTTAGCAGCACCCTGGCAGTTGCTGTCCAGGCGGCGAGCGAAAGGAGCGAGTCGCCAGACTTCGATTCGTCGAGGCCCGCGACAGTGGCTGCGTCCAGGGTTCCCGCGATCAGCCGTTGAAGTTGGCGGCGGTAGTATTGCACGATTGCTTCGACTTCGTGTACGTCGGGGTCACGGCTCAAGCAAAGGCGAAATGCGTATTTCGCGCGCTCTGTTTCTGTACCCTCGCGCGCAGTAATCAACTGGGCAATTGCTTGTGCTGATTCGAGCATGGTTTGGTCGTTCAGCAGAGCCAAGGCCTGCAAGGGGGTATTCGAGCGCCGCCGTCTGACTTTGCAGGTATTACGAGGGGGGGCGTCGAGGCTGGCGAGTCCCGGGTGAGGCGCCGTACGTTTGCGATGAATATAAAGTCCGCGGCGGTAGCGGTCACTGCCCTGGCTGACGTTCCAGGATGCACTGGAGTAGGCGATCATTTTGCCGAGGTCAGGGCGTGGGGGGAAAAAACTTGGGCCTCCAATACGACGCGTCAACAGGCCACTGGCTGTCAACGCAAGGTCACGAATAACTTCCGCGTGAACGCGAAATCGCGGTCCGCGGGCGAGCCACTGGTTCAGGGGATCCCAGGTGGCTGCGTCGACGGAGATGCGCGATGATTGGCGGTAGGTTGCCGAGTGGACTATTTGTTGGATCATCGACTTGAGATCCCAATCGTGATGGAGGAACTCAGTGGCTAGCCAGTCCAGTAGTTTGGGGTGTGTTGGAGGAGTTCCCTGGACCCCAAAATCCTCTGGTGTGACAACTAGGCCACGTCCGAAAAGTTCCTGCCAGATTTGATTCATAATCACGCGTCGGGTCAGTGGGTTCGTGTCGCTGGCGACCCACTTTGCCATGGCCAGACGGTTGCGCGGAGCATTGCGCGGAAGTGCGTGTAACATCTCTGGTACGTTGGCGGTAACCTGAGACTCCCGGCGATGGAATTCTCC
>MDTE01014810.1_pt1 | contig 15064 bp, 14 predicted proteins | sample 811231 | NCBI WGS metagenome assembly MDTE01 (sample SAMN05326651, study PRJNA326480) | marine metagenome | isolation source: seawater | place: Indian Ocean: Red Sea | collected 2010 | reverse complement strand
GGCCGGACTCGAACCGGCACGACTCTCGCCACTGCCCCCTCAAGACAGCGTGTCTACCAATTCCACCACATCGGCTTAAGGTTTATCAAATTTTTCTTGCTCATCGACTGTTTCCTCATTTACAGGCTCGTTGATAAGGCTTTTCACTCCTTGACTTTTATTAGAGGAGATATAAGCAAGACTTAAACTTGTTACAAAGAAACTGAGAGCGATTATTGTCGTCAGCTTATTAAGAAATGTAGCACTACCTCTCGCTCCGAAAACTGTTGAAGAAGCGCCGGAACCAAAAGCGGCACCAGCGTCTGCGCCTTTTCCTTGCTGAACAAGAACGAGAACAATCAATACAACTGCGAGAATGATATGTATTGTTAGTAGCGTAGTTTGCATTGTGTATTTATCTCAAATTGTGGAACAAATATCAATAAATTTTTTTGATATTAAAGATGCTCCACCAACTAAAAGGCCATCCATGTGACTAGTCTCCATAAGTGAAGCGGCATTATCAGGTGTAACACTACCGCCATAGAGGACTTTTATGGATGAGTATTTAGTATCTTCTTTATCAATTGTGCATCGAATGAAATTAAATATACTGGCCAACTCAGTTAGTGTTGGCACTAATCCCGTGCCTATGGCCCATACAGGTTCATAAGCTATAACTATTTTTTTTGGTTGTTTCTTTATATATTCTTGATTACTTTTAATGAGCCTATTAATTTGTCTTCTTAATACTAATTTTGTTTTTTTCTGTCTATATTCTCTAAGTGTCTCACCAATACAATAAATAATATTTATGTTATTTTCGAATAGTCTTGAAACTTTATCGGATAAAATTTTTTCTGTTTCATTCAGAACATGCCTTCTTTCGGAGTGGCCTACAAGACAGTAATCAATTTTCATGTCTCTAAGCATAGATGCTGATATCTCTCCAGTATATGCACCATTTTTGTAAGCAGAGACATTTTGTGATCCTAATTTTACTTTTTTCTTTTTTTGTAATCCTTGGATTGAAAGCAGGTATAAAGACGGAGGAAATAATATAATTTCGTGTTTGTGTTTGTCCTCATGTATTGATGATATGATTCTTTCAGCGAGACTCATAGAACTCTTATAAGTTCCATTCTGTTTCCAGTTTCCTGCTATAATTTTTTTTGACATTATTTTATTGATTTAATCAACTTTTCTGCATCATTTAATACATGTATAGATTTATGCTCTATAAGTATCCTTATCAATGACTGCGTTCCAGATTTCCTAATAAAGATTCTACCATCATTATTTAGTTTTTCTTCCACTTTAGAAATCATTAATTGATTCTTTTTCAAAAAATCATTTTGAGAGGTAGAATCGATGTTGATAAGTTTTGATGGAATTTTTAAACTAATAGGATATATTTCATCAATACTTTTATTAGCATCAAGGAGAAGATGGATAAATTTTATCATTGTAACCAGGCCATCCCCTATAGGTATTCGGGCGATATCAGTATGAATTATATGACCAGATGATTCTGCACCAATATAAGCTTTGTAGTTTAAGATTGACTCTAAAACATTTTTATCACCTACATCGGTTTCAAAAAAATCAAAACCTTCTTTTTCTAGTCCATCCCTGATACCGTAATTTGTCATAACTGTTCCAACCACCCTCTTGTTACCCTTTGAATGTAAAGCAAAAAGATATAATAAGTCGTCTCCATCAAGTATATTACCTGAGCTATCAATAATTAATGCTCGATCACCATCTCCATCGAGACAAACACCAAAGTCTATATAATTAGAGTCATTATTTTTATTATGTTTGGATATTACACTAGATAAATACTCTGGGTGGACAGCTCCACATTGTTGATTGATATTTTTACCATTTGGAGAATTATTAAACATGGTGATTGATATGTTATCAGGCCATTTAACAGCAGTAATAACATTAGACATTGCACCGTTAGCAGAATCTACTGCGATGTTTAATTTATGCAATGTCTCAGCATGTTTTAATATCAGTTTTGAGATAAAATCAATGTATATATTTCTACTCAAATTATTTAATGAAATATTTGGATTGGTATTATTTTTAATATCAATCTGTTCATACACAATATTTTCAATCTCAACCTCTTGATCAATTTTTATTTTGTACCCTGATTTATCGAATATTTTTATTCCATTATCATGATAAGGATTATGAGATGCGGTTATTTCAATTCCTATGGCATCAGAAAGATCATTTTCTGATAATAAATAAGTCAATGCTGGAGTGGGAAATAAATCAAGATAAATTATTTCATAACTGCGATCTGAACAAATGCCTATGATAAGATTTCTTAATATTGACTCACATGATTCTCGTCCATCATGTGCGATATAAACCTTCTTTATACTATTATCATTAAATGATCTTGAAATTGCTAATCCAATCTTTCTTATAGATGAATCATTAAGCGGAGATTCCCCATATCTACCTCTGATACCATCAGTTCCAAATAATGTCATGGTTTATTAATAATTAATTCACAGAAATTTATCAACATTTTTGTTTCTCTCACATCATGAACTCGCAGTATATTTGCTCTGTTTTTTATTGCTAAAACCGTAGCAGCCAGTGAACCATAAAGTCTATCTGATGCGGGCTTATTAAGGACGTTTCCAATCATACTTTTTCGAGAAATACCAGATAACACTCTACATCCTAGGCAGGAGAACTTCTCAAGCTGATTTAATATTTCGTAATTATGATCTAATGTTTTCCCAAAGCCAAATCCAGGATCAATAATAATCCTATCCTTACTGATACCATTTGACACACATACATCTACTTTACCATCTAAATATTTTAGAATATCTTGAACAACATTTTTATACGTAGGATTATCTTGCATGTTCTTAGGAGTGCCCTGCATATGCATTAGTGAGACAGATAAGTTATTTTCGCTAATGATGTTTAATAACTCTGGATCTTCTAATGAAGATATATCATTAACAATATTTATCTTGTACTTGATTAAGTGTTTTATTACTTCAGAACTTCTGGTATCGATAGAAATTGCTATATCAGATACCTCTCGTATTGATTCTACTACAGGTTCGAGCTTATTTATTTGCTCTTTGCTTGGTACTGGATCTGATCCTGGTTTTGATGACTCAGCGCCAATATCAATTATATCTGCACCTTCCGATATCATATACTTCGCATGTTGGAGAGATTTTTTGTGGTCATTAAACATCCCTCCATCATAAAATGAATTCTTAGTGATATTAAGCACACCCATTATTTCGATATCATTCATTATTACTAATCACTTGTTGTTTATACTGGTCGACTCGTTCCATAAATTTTTTTTGATACCATAGAAACTCGTTGTCTTTAATAATAAACTCTTGGAATTCTAGATTAGGTGTACACATCAAAATCACGCCTTGTGTGATATTCGTATCATGCTGTAAATTATGGGCAAGTGCGTATGCACATGTTTGGAGAAAATAATCTGTTATCCACTCCCTTTTTTTTGTTTTAGTTGAAGACTTGAAATCTATTATGGACTCTTCGTTATCATATATCCCGCATAAATCAGTTGTACCAGCATGTGAGTTTGGATAATATAAAGGCGTTTCACAGCCCCATATTTCGTCTAGCTTTTTATTAAGACCTTGATTAATAATGACCTCAGACATTTTCTTTTCCTCATCATTGAAGATTTCAAAATCTAATGATTGTTCACCATGGAGAGCGTCTTCAAGATATTTATGCATCTTATCACCCCGTAAAGTAGATTCCCGAGATATTCTACTTGCCTCAGAATAGCCCACACGCTCTCTCCATGCATTGAGTGAGTCTTTTGCTTTTTGTGACTTTGTCTTATCTAAAATCGTTGTTACGGATGGAACTTTTTCTCCATTTAAACTATAGTGCCTCTCACCAGATCTATCCGTGACTTTCTGCAAGTTACTGTAGGTATATTTTTTATTCCAAAGATGTATCAAGGATCTTGTCCATGTTAGTAATACTTTTTATATACTAACATGAACAGTTTTCGTTGTCTTAAGATGCGGGAGATGCAGACGGACTATCTTTTGACTGGACGTCGGGTGATTTTCCAGATGAGCTTGTATCATCATCAGACCAGCTGTCTGGTGCATCTGGTATCTTGCCTTCCATTATTTGATTAATTTGTTCTGTATCAATTGTCTCATATTTCATAAGTGCGTCAGCCATGAGATGCATCTTATCAAGATTGTCTTTAATGAGCTTGGTTGCTCTCGTGTACTGTGTATCGATAATTTTTCTGATTTCAGTATCGATTGAACTTGCTGTCTCATTTGACATATTTTTATTCTGTTGTGAAGCTGACTTGCCTAAAAAAACCTCTTGCTGTTCTTCAGCATATGCTAATGGTCCCATTTTGTCTGATAAGCCCCATTTAGTAACCATATTACGTGCAAGGTCTGTTGCTCTTTCAATATCATTCGATGCGCCAGTAGTAACTGCATCATCACCAAAGATTAATTCCTCTGCAACTCTTCCTCCAAATAGTGCTGCAATCATACTATTTATTCTCTGTTTGCTGTTGCTGTATCTGTCTTCTTCAGGCAAGAACATGGTTACACCAAGCGCTCTCCCTCTTGGAATGATACTGACTTTATAAACAGGGTCATGATCAGGCACAAGTCTGCCGACTATTGCATGACCTGCTTCGTGATATGCTGTAAGTTTTTTTTCGTCATCGTTCATGACCATGGATTTACGTTCGCCACCCATGAGAATTTTATCTTTAGCTTTTTCAAAATCGTCCATATCGACAATTTTTTTATTTCCACGAGCTGCGAATAATGCCGCCTCATTAACCAAGTTCGCCAAATCAGCGCCAGAGAAACCAGGTGTCCCTCTTGCGAGTATTTTCGGGTTGACATCATTTGCGATTGGAGTTTTTCTCATGTGAACTTTCAGTATTTGCTCTCTACCTCGTATATCTGGTAGTGGAACAGTAACTTGTCTATCAAATCTTCCCGGGCGAAGTAAAGCTGGATCAAGAACATCAGGTCTGTTTGTAGCTGCGATAACTATTACGCCCTCGTTTCCCTCAAATCCATCCATTTCAACTAATAATTGATTGAGTGTTTGCTCTCGTTCATCATGTCCACCACCTAAACCAGCTCCCCTGTGTCTACCTACTGCATCGATCTCATCAATGAAGATAATGCATGGTGCGTGCTTTTTAGCTTGTTCAAACATGTCTCGAACTCTTGATGCTCCAACACCTACAAACATTTCAACAAAATCAGAACCTGAGATTGTGAAAAATGGTACTTTCGCCTCTCCTGCGATTGCTCTCGCGAGAAGCGTTTTACCTGTTCCAGGCGATCCTGACATTAGAACTCCTCTTGGAATATTTCCACCTAAATTTTGAAATTTCGCTGGATCTCTTAAAAAATCAACTAACTCTTTCACTTCTTCTTTAGCTTCTTCTACGCCTGCAACATCTTTAAAGGTAACCTTAACTTGGTCTTCTGTCTGCATCTTGGCTTTACTTTTTCCGAAAGACATTGCTCCACGGCCACCACCGCCGCCTTGCATCTGTCTCATGAAGAAAATCCATACACCTATTAGAAGAAGAAATGGAAACCAGTGAATAAATATTTGTGCTAGGAAAGACTGTTTCTCAGGAGCTTTCCCACTTATACGAACCTTGCCTTTGATTAACTCTCCAATTAATGCTGAATTGTCTGTCTCAGGGCTGTAGGTCATGAATGTTTCGCCTGATTTAAAGGAACCGCTGATTTCTCTTCCGGCAATTGTTACTTCCTCAACTTGTCCAGTTTGAACTTGTTGCATAAAATCTGTGTAATTGAATTCTTGCGATGTAGCGTTTCTACCACCGACACCAGTAAATAACGACATAATCACTACTGCGATTATTGTCCAAACAACTAAATTTTTAACTAAATCTCCCATAATACTCCTTACTTTAGAATGATTCTAAGTTTGACATTGTTGACCATTAATTTCAATCATAACAGTCTTTAAAGTCAATACAAATAAAGAACATCTCATTGCTCCTAGTTCTCGAAGAATCTGGTTTATATATTTTTACCTCTCTAAACACTGATTTTAGGCGTTTCAGGACAAAATCATACGATGATCCATTAAAAAACTTCATAACTAAAATCCCTTTTATATCAAGAAAATTCGAGCAAACATCTAATATTGACTCAAAAATCTGGACAAAATTAGCCTGATCGACATCTTCTATACCACTAATGTTAGGGGCAATATCTGATAAAACAAGGTCTGCGGATGTCATTATCCTTTTTATTTCACCTCTAATATTAATATTATTGATATCACCGTGGATAAAATCCACACTTTTTATTGGTCTCATATCAATCAAATCAATTGCTAAAAGAGTTTTGCCATTGAATTTCCTAGAAATATACTCTGACCACGATCCAGGGGAAGAACCTAAATCAATTATATTATTTGCAGATTTTAAAATTTTATACTTCTGATCTATTTCTAAGAGTTTGTGATAAGCTCGCGATCTGTAGCCTTCAGTTTGAGATAGCTTTACGTATTTGTCTTTGGAATGCTTGCCAAGCCAATTTTTTGTACTTTTCTTTTTTCGCATTACGTTATAATCTATGTCCATGGCTAAGGTAACATTGAAAGGTAACGAAGTTAACACTAATTCAGATATAGTTAAAATTGGTGACTCGGCCCCTGATTTCACATTAGTTGATTCAGAACTAAACAATGTTAATTTAGCTAGTTACGAAGGCAAGAAAAAAATATTGAGTATCGTTCCAAGTCTAGACACGCCAGTATGTCAAAAATCTACACAAATTTTTAATGATAAAGTTTCCGAGCTAGATGGCACAGTTATGCTAATTGTATCTAGCGATTTACCGTTCGCTATGAAACGTTTCTGTACTACTGAGTCGTTGGACAATGTAATTCCTGTATCGATGATGAGATCGAGAAATTTTGCAAAAGATTACGGTGTACTTTTGGTAGACGGTCCACTGGCAGGAATCACTACTAGAGCAGTTGTAACGATTTCTGAAGACAATAAAATTCTTCACTCTGAACTTGTATCTGAAATAGCCAATGAACCTGATTATCAAGCCGCTCTAAATTCTATAACACAATAATGTCATTCACAAAGAAAATCATTTTTGCAATGATTTCTGGAATACTATTTGGTGTATTTCTCAATATAACTGGCTTTATAGATCAATCATTGCAACCGCTCATTATTGGCTTTTTTGATCTGATATCCTATTTATTTATATCATCTCTAAAATTGATAATTATACCTCTTATCTTCTTCTCCATCGTTTGTGGCATAGTATCTCTCTCAGATGACGTCTCAATATCTAGATTAGGTATAAAAACTTTATCCCTATATGTGATGACCACAGTAATAGCAATTACGCTCGGATTACTATTTTCATCATTCATAAGTTATGAACCAATATTGTTAAATGATATGGATGACAAAATATTGACAGATAATCTAAGCCACGAAGTGAATTTTTTTCCTAACAATATTTTTAAATCACTTACAGATGGTAACATAATCCATTTACTTATATTTTCATTATTAATTGGGATTGCAGCTGCCAAAATTAAAAAGAGTATCCCGACATTTATACAATATTTTAATGAATTCAATCGTGTTATAAATGAGCTGGTTAAAATTATTATCTCATTTACTGCATTTGCAGTATTTTGCATCTTATCAAAAACATTTTCGACACAAGGGCTTGATACGCTAATGCCTCTGATGGGTTATTTCTTGACAGTTGTTTTTGTTTTGCTTTTACATTTCTTCGTTACTTTTTCACTTCTGTTGAAAACCTTCACTAATTTGAATCCCATAAGATTTTTTAAAAACTTAAAAGATGTTATTGTTTTTACATTCAGTACATCTAGCAGTAGTGCGTCAATTCCATTTACTCTAAAAACTGCTAACGAAAATTGTGGAATTGATAAATCAATTAGCACATTTAGTATTCCATTAGGAGCTACAATTAATATGGATGGGACTGCAATAATGCAGGGTTGTGCTACATTTTTCCTTGCAGGCTTATATGGTATTGATTTAGGTTTTAATGAAATAATCACAATAGTAATTACTGCTACGGTCGCATCAATAGGGACTGCTGGAATTCCTAGTGCAGGAATAATAATGTTAACAGTAATTTTCAGTCAGATAGGGATACCTCTCGAGGGAATTACACTCTTGTTGGGTGTTGATAGGCTTCTAGATATGATGAGAACATCAGTTAATGTGAGTGGTGATCTTTGTATAAGTTGCATTGTGGCAACCTCAGAAAATAAATTAGATCAAAAAATATTTAACACATAAACGTTAAGATATCGCCTCGTGTCTTTTTTTAAGATCCTGTGCCCCAAAATCATCGATAAATTTTATTGCTTTACAAAATGCCTTAGCTCCAGAGACAGTTGTTGTGAGAGAAATTTTATGATTTTGAGCTTCCTTTCTTATTGAAAATGAATCCTTAATTGATCTCGCTCCTTCTGTTGTATTTATGATTAAATGAACTTCGTTATTTTTAATCATGTCGACAATATGTGGGTGTCCGTCTTTAACTTTATTTATTTTAAAACATTCGATGCCTGCAGAAATAATATAGTCAAATGTGCCAGATGTTGCATAAATTTTAAATCCCATTTCAGATAGTTCTGAAGCAACTTCACAAATCGGTTCTTTATCATGATCCCTCACACTTATAAAAACATTCCCTTTTTTAGGGAGAATTACTCCTGCTGCTCTTTGTGCCTTGAAGTAAGCTTCTCCAAATGTTTTTCCAAAACCCATTACCTCTCCAGTAGACTTCATTTCTGGACCCAATAAAACGTCAACCTCTGGGAATTTTGAAAAAGGGAAGACTGCTTCTTTTACGGAGAAGTAAGGTTTATTAAAATCATTATTTGGGAGTTTTAATTCATTTATTTTTAGCCCAGACATCACTAATGCACCAAGTTTTGCAAATTGAATTCCGACTGCTTTTGAGACAAAAGGCGCTGTCCTTGATGCGCGTGGGTTTGCTTCAAGTAAAAATATCTCATTATTTTTAATTGCAAACTGGGCATTCATTAATCCTATAACTTTCAATGCGAGCGCAAGCCTCGATGCTTGTTCTTTCAATTGATTAACTATATTCTCATCTAACGTGTATGGTGGGAGTGAACAACCTGAGTCTCCAGAGTGGATACCTGCCTCCTCGATGTGCTCCATGATTCCAGCAATATATACTTCCTCGCCATCACATAACAAGTCAATATCAACCTCAATTGCATCATTCAAGAATTTATCAAGAAGTATTGGCGAATCATCTGAAACGTCCACCGCTTCTTTCATATATTTCTCGAGATCGGTTGTGTTTGTAACAATCTCCATTGCTCTACCTCCTAATACGTAAGATGGTCTTACAACTATTGGATAACCTATTGCTTCTGCAGATTTTTTCGCTTGAGCAATAGTTGTGACGGTATCATTATGAGGTTGTTTTAAATTTAATGACTCAATTAGAACCTTAAACCTTTCTCTATCCTCAGCTAAATCAATTGAATCAGGAGATGTCCCTATTATTTTTACTCCACATCTTTCAAGTTCATTAGCAAGCTTCAATGGAGTTTGACCACCATATTGTACTATTACTCCCCAAGGATTTTCTATATCAATAACCGATAAGACATCTTCAACTGTAAGCGGTTCAAAGTATAATCTATCCGATGTGTCGTAATCTGTCGATACAGTTTCTGGATTACAATTTATCATAATCGTCTCGTAACCTGCATCTTTGAGTGCCATTGATGCATGAACACAACAATAATCAAACTCAATGCCTTGACCAATCCTATTTGGACCACCTCCTAAAATAACAACTTTCTTATTATTGCTTGGGTCAGATTCACAAAAATCAGAATAGGTCGAGTACATGTATGCTGTAGAAGATTCAAATTCAGCCGCACATGTATCGATTCTTTTGAATACAGGTTTTATAGATTCCTTCATTCTTAAATTGCGAATATCTTCCTCTTTTGTTTTAATTAAATTAGCGACTCTTTTGTCGGAGAATCCATCAGATTTTAACTTCATTAATTCCCCTTTAATTGATTCCAGTGGTTTATTTTTTATCTGTTCTTCGGAATTAATGATTTCATTTATTTGACACAAGAACCATCTATCAATAAAACACAGTTTGAATACATCATCAACAGACATACCCTCTCGAAAGGCCTGTCCTATATTAAGTATTCTATCTGCGGTAGGGGTAGAAATTTTTTTGACTATTAAGTCTTGTCGTTCTTTTGATGAAAGTGATTTTTCGAACTTTATATCTGTGAAACCGTCTATTCCAATCTCTAGTCCTCTCATTGCTTTTTGGAGCGATTCTTTAAAACTGCTGCCAATAGCCATCACCTCACCAACCGACTTCATTTGAGTGGTAAGATGAGAATCAGCTTCTTTAAACTTCTCAAAAGCAAATCTTGGAATCTTTGTGACTACATAGTCAATGCTTGGTTCAAATGAGGATGGTATTACACCGCCAGTGATATCATTTCTCAACTCATCTAATGTGTAACCTATAGCGAGCTTAGCCGCTACTTTTGCAATTGGAAAACCTGTCGCTTTAGAGGCTAGCGCAGAGGACCTCGATACTCTTGGATTCATTTCAATAACATAAATCTTTCCATCCTCAGGATTTATTGCAAACTGCACGTTTGAGCCACCTGTATCTACTCCAATTTTTCTGAGCACTTTTATAGATTGATTTCTCAAATTCTGATACTCCTTATCTGTTAACGTTTGAGCAGGAGCAATAGTAATAGAGTCTCCAGTATGAACACCCATGGGGTCAAAATTTTCAATTGAGCATATAATAATGCAGTTGTCATTCTTATCTCTTACAACCTCCATTTCGAATTCTTTCCATCCAATTACGGATTCTTCAAGTAACACCTCGTTGGTTGGCGATAGATCAAGTCCTCTTTTAACAATTTTTTCAAAGTCTTGTTTGTTATAAGCTATGCCTCCTCCTGAACCACCAAGAGTGAAAGAGGGTCTAATTATTATGGGATAACCAATATCCCTCTGAATGACTAGTGCTCTATCAAAGTCTTTTGCTACTTGGGCTCTAGGAGTCTCGAGACCAATTTCTTCCATTGCCTTTTTAAAAAGCTCTCTGTCCTCAGCCATGTCGATAGATTCAATACTTGCACCAATAATTTGAACATTATATTTTTGTAGAATCTTATGCCTATTAAGGTCTAGTGTCGTGTTCAACGCAGTCTGTCCTCCCATAGTTGGAAGAATTGCATCAGGTTTTTCGATAGCAATAATCTTTTCAATATTTCTCCAATGAATGGGTTCTATATAAATCTTATCTGCCATCTCTGGATCTGTCATGATAGTCGCTGGATTAGAGTTTACTAAAATTGTGCGAATACCTTCCTCTTTGAGTGCTTTACATGCTTGGACACCAGAGTAATCAAATTCACAAGCTTGACCAATTATTATTGGTCCAGCACCAACGACTAAAACACTTCTTATTTCCTCTTTTTTAGGCATCTATTTTTGACATGTGATTGATAAATTTTTCAAACAAGTAATAAATATCTTGTGGTCCAGGGCTTGCTTCTGGATGGCCTTGAAATCCATATGCAGGAGCATTTCTTAATTCAACACCTTGTAATGAGTCATCAAATAATGACTTGTGCGTGATTATGTGATTATTAGAGAGTGATGTTATGTCGACTGCAAATCCATGATTTTGGCTTGTGATAGATACTTTCTTTGTTTGTATGTCAATTACAGGATGATTAGCACCATGATGACCAAATTTCATTTTATATGTTTTAGCGTCACTTGCCAGGCATAACAACTGGAAGCCCAGACAAATACCAAATGTTGGTATTTTATGAACAATAAGCTGCTTTATTGTATCAATCGCATACTTGCAAGCTGAGGGGTCTCCAGGACCATTTGATAAAAAAACACCGTCAGGCTTTTGTCTAAGAAGATCTTGGAATGGATAATCTGCTGGTATAACCTTTATTTCACAACCCATATCATACAATATTCTAAGAATATTTTTTTTAACGCCAAAGTCATAGGCATAAACTTCATATCTTTTATTCTTCTCTTTAAATTTATTATCTATCAGATTATGAGTTCCCTCGCTCCATGAATAAGTTTTGGTCGTCGTAACTTTTTTTGCAAGGTCTAGACCATTCAAGCCAGAAAATTTTGATAAAAGTGATTTTGCATCATCTAATTTTTTTATATCAGGTACAAGGCAACCATTTAGTGAACCTTTTTCTCTAAGAAGCGAGGTCAAGTGTCTTGTATCTACAGAGCATACGGCGGTGATTGACTTTTCTCTCAAGAATTCTATCAGGCCATCTTTCATCCGCCAATTACTCTCCTTGGTGGGATAGTTTCTTAGAATAACTCCTGAGCATCCATGAATATCTGACTCATTATCATCAAAATTAATACCAGTGTTGCCGATGTGAGGGTTAGTAAAAGTAATTATTTGTCTATCATATGATGGATCGGTCATAATCTCCTGATAGCCTGTCATAGATGTATTGAATACAATTTCTCCAACACTGATTTCGTCGTGACCAATTGATTCTGCAGGTACTACAGTTCCATCATCTATTAATATAGCTGCTGATTTCAAAGATAGGTCCTTGTTTTATATAAAAAAAAAGATGACTTTGCTAGAGTCATCTTAAATTGTTTTTAGTAAGTTTCACTAAAACTATATAATACGATAAAACTATACATTTTGTCTAATAGTTAATACATTTTTGTAAATTTCTTTTTTTGTGTCTTGAGAAAATAATTTGATAATATCAACAATATCCTTATTAGAGTATTTCTTTAAAATTAAGTCTTTTATAGCTGTTGTATATGATTTTTCAATCAAAATGTCCTGTTTTGGTTCTATGATAATGACAAATTCACCTTTAGGCTTACTTGATGTAAATTCTAACAATAATTCGCTCACTTTTTTATGGACTACAGTCTCGTAAATTTTAGTCATCTCCCTGAAGAGACCAATTTTAGTATCTGCTCCAAAAATCTCGGATATATCTTTGAATAATTCAACAAGACGATGCTTGCTCTCAAATAAACATACTGGTAATTTAGATTCAGATACCTCTAAAAGCTTTTTTTTTCTATCCGAATCATTCTTTGATAAAAAACCTAAAAATATAAATGAATTCATAGGTATCCGTGATACTGACAATGCGCAACTTAGTGATGATGCTCCTGGTATGGGAATAACTTTTATAGTGTTAGGAATTTTAGTTAATAGAAGAAATCCTGGATCTGATATCGATGGGGTGCCTGCATCTGTTACTAAAGCAACATCACATGACTTAAGGTAATCAACGACATTCTTTACTTTTCTTTTTTCATTATCTTTATTAAATGAATATATTTTCTTCTTTATATCATAATGGGATAATAATTTTTGTGTTCTTTCAACACTCTCTGCAAATATTACACCTACATCACCTAGCACTCTTATTGCTCTAACAGTTAAATCATCTAGATTTCCAATCGGCGTAGATACGATATATAAATTTCCTGGCATAAATTTACCTTAACATATGTCTTCAGCATATTGGTTATTTGAGATGTTAGAAGTTCTTTGGTGACTAAAAAAGTTCTTTTTCTGTCTCAGTGAGACTCTCTTGAAATGCTTCTCTGTCGAATATTCTCTCAGAATAATCAGAAATTATCTTGTTATTCTCTGCTAGGTCGAAGTCAAGAGATTGTAATCTCCATAAAAGGGGCGCAAGACTAGAATCTACCAAACCAAAATCATCGCTCATAAAAAAACTCTTCTTTATAAGTGGGGCAATTTCGAGAAAGTATTTTTTAATCTCCTCAACAAAAGATTTATCAAGAGTTTCATCTTGATAAGCAAGAGCATACTTCGGGTACCAGTGGTGCTCAATTTCATTTAACGCAAGTCGAAACTTTGCTCTGGATATAGGATCAACTGGTAACAATGGCGGATGGGGGAAACGTTCATCTAAGTATTCAATAATGACTCTAGAGTTCTGTAACACAAGTTCTCTATCAACTAATGACGGGTATTGATCATAAGGGCTTAAAATTTTAATTTCATCTGGTATGTCATTCAAATTTACCTCATGAATTTCTGCTGAAATTTCTTTTTCTTTTATTACTATACGTGTCCGATGACTATCTAAGCAATTAGGTAGAGAAAATAGTAGAATCGCAGATCTGCGATTAGCCAATAAGGTCATTATTTTATATCTCGCCAGTATTCAATCTTAAGAAGATAAGTAATAAATGCAAAAAACACAAGAAATATCATCACCCAAAGGCCAATTGAGTACCTTTCAAGTTGGGCAGGCTCAGAGACATAAGTCAAAAAGTTTACTAAATCCGTAATTTCTTGCTCATATTCTTTTTGAGAGAGTTGCCCTTCAATTTTAACAGCAACCTGCCCGTTTGCATCAAGTGTTTTTAGTCCCTCTTTATACCATAATACATGAGGCATATTAACATTGGGATATAGAGAATTATTTACGCCCATCGGTCTAGAGTTATCCTCATAAAACGAAGTCAAAAAAGTAAATATCCACTCTGGTCCTCTAGATCTAGCAGTAAGAGTGAGATCAGGAGGAATAACACCAAACGCTTCTTTGATAGAATCGGGGTTTATAGAATTCGTAATAGTTGATCCTAGTTTGGATGTTTCGCCTTTTTGTGTTGTAAGAATAAGATTTGTCTTGATCATCTTTTCAGAAATGCCCAAATCATCTGCGAATTTACTGTATCTGTGATACTTCAATGTATGACAACCTGCGCAATTATTGAAAAAAATCTGTGCCCCTCTTTGTAAAGAGGCTTTGTTGCCTAGATCTATGAATACTTGCTTGAGAGGCGTTCCGTTTGATGCACCTATAACTGATGAGGACAGGAGTATACTGAATGCTGCGAATAAAGACGCTTTATTCATGCATCGTTACTCTCTCTGGCACGGGT
>MDTE01041141.1_pt1 | contig 15065 bp, 13 predicted proteins | sample 811231 | NCBI WGS metagenome assembly MDTE01 (sample SAMN05326651, study PRJNA326480) | marine metagenome | isolation source: seawater | place: Indian Ocean: Red Sea | collected 2010 | reverse complement strand
GTCAGCGATGTCAAATGTGTCAGTAGGTCTTGGTTGTGCTTCTACAACAACACTATCAGCAGTATCGAATGTATCAGCAGGTTCTCTGAAGAATACAAATGATATCAGTAAAGACTCTCCCATTTCTACAGAATCAGTAACAGATGAAACTTCAACTTCAAGTTTTGTTAGTATATCACTAGCAAAAGCGTATGCGGTACTTCTTTCCACATCTGCATCAATAAGAAGCGTATATCTGCCAGCATCATTAGCAAAGTAATCTATCGCGTATTCACCAGTATCCGCTGAATTGAATATAAGATGCATTTCTTTCTGAGGATTACCCAGTTCTACATATGCACCACTATCATTTAAGAAGTAATCACCAACTGCAAATCTTTCAACATAGTCATCTGAAGCAGTTGCGTGTACAACAAAATATGGGTCACCAGTTTCAGTTCCATCTGAAGTTGCGTAATAACTTCTAATACTAGTACCTGTGTAAGTATATGGGCCATCTTCATCTGAAGCACCAACCGAATCAGTAGAACCAATTCCTACATCAAATGAATTTATAGCATCGCCGGGGAATATTGAGTCTGGGCCTGCTTCTGTAATAGCAATATCTTTGACAACTGTTTCTTGTACCAGAAGTTCTTCGATATCTGGATAAACAAAGAACATGTAAACATCTGTTTCAACTTGATATCCAGCAGAAAAGTCAATATCTTGTTTGATTTGTAAATCGCCAAACAATGCAAACCCAGCAGGGTGAGCTGCCCTCTTGACATATTCTTTCCAATCTGCTGCTGGTAATTCTGACTGTATCTGATATGCAAATGGTTGATAAACCAAATTATCATATAGTTTATTTGCGTCTGATAGGAATCCTCCAGCATCTCCAGCAACACCACCCAATACAGCATTATATCCAGACTTAAAGTCAACTATAGCAATATTACCACTTGGAGATGTTATCTCTATTTGGAAATCTTCTCTATTAAATCCTTGTCCTACTGCTAACACTTCAAAGTTAGATGGATAACCATTCGCATCAAGTGATGTAATCCTTACATAGGCATTATTAGATACACCAGTTAATGTGTAATCTTCTGCAAAGTAATCTATCGCGTAGACACCTAGAATTCCACCAGTTTCATTAATGACATAAGAGTCACCTATTTTGAATCCACCAGCGGTTGCACTTGAACCTGTTTTTATCGAATTGAATGTAGCAGTTTTTAAAACTCTAGTAACAATACCTTTAATGGCACTAAAGACATCTGTTCCAGTAGTGTCGGGGAATTTTTCATCAGCCAAACTAACAAAACTAAGAGTTAATCCAGTAGATATCCTCAATTCTGGTAGATTGTTATATCCAGCACCCGACTCATTGTTTGTAAATAAAACTTGTGTTATCGCACCATTACTAACTCTTGTTTCCATAAGAGCAGCTGTGGTGATTGTATCCGAACTATTTGGAGTTACTAATATGTCTGGGTTAGCAGCGAATCCAGAACCACCATCAATGATAATAGCTTTTTTGATTTTACCATTTGCAATAGTATTAACTTTTAATAATACCCCTGTTCCTGTTCCACCAAATTTAGTGGCGGGGATTTCTATTATTTCATTTGGATAATAATCTGTACCATCATTTGTAACTGTAACACTAGATACGGCATTACCAGAAATAACTACACTAAATGTAGCACCAGAACTTCCAGAACTATAATGTCCAGTAGCAGTTGATATTTCAATAAATCTAAATTTAACACTACCATCTACTACTTCACCAGATTCGTGGTCTGGGCCTGACCCACTAGTATTTGTAGTTCCACTATTAATAGCAAGGTATATCTTATTATTTGCTTTTATATAACTACCTTTAGTAACAGCAGTATTTGTCGCATACGCGGTGTCAATATAAGCGGTATAATCTGAAGCACCAATGGTATATGTACCATCAACCACAGATGGGTCTGGTGTATTAGTATTGGTTATTGTTCCTATGTCACCAGAAATTTCTGGTTGTAATATTTCATCATATGAAACACTAGCAGCACCAGCGCCTGGTAAAACAAATGTATTATCGATTCCTGTTAGAACAAGTTCATATGCTTGTGGATTGGTATAAGCAATTTTTTTAACTGATTGACAACTAGCTCTTTTGGTAAAACTGTTTGTTACTGAACCAGTAGACTGATAGTAATGCAAATCAACTTGTTGACCAACAAAGTTTAGTGGGTCATAATCAGTAGTAGTTGCATTAATATAAGTCCCTCTTTCATAAATTTTTACAACATAGTCTTGTTGCCATTTACTTGAGGAAGGTCTAAGAACAAATTCCTGTGCATTGAAGATGTTTACTTCTTCATTATAAAGTATTCTGAATAATAGTTTAATAGACTCAGCACTACCTTTAGCGGTATAGAAGTCATTAATATTTTTTAAAACAAGACTTAATTTTGCACTTTGATTTATAGGTAAATCTTTTGCATAGTCTTTGTAAAATTCTTTTAAGAAATTATCATCTGTATTGATACTCCCATCATCGTTAAAATCAGCATCTAACTTTGAAAGAAAATCTTGTAATACTTTTAGGGGGCCATGTTTAGTAATATCAGTTGTATTAGTTTGTTCCATGAACTCATAATACTTTTCAATAAAGGTTACGAATAATTCATGGTCACTTCTAATAAATTCTGGTAGTTGATTACTAACTAACTTTGATATTTTTGGTTGCGAGTATACATCTGCTTTAGAAACAATATCAACTTCTGCTGTTAGTACTGCGTTTTGTCCACCAAAAATATGTGTTATAGTACCAGTAACATCTAATTCTGTTCCCTGTCCACCGAGACTTGTTCCAGAAAATGATATGGTATCACCTTGGGCATAAAATACACCAACAGCATTGGGTGTGATAGATGTTACATCACCATTTGAATCAATAACAATATCAAATGTTGCATTTGCCCCAGAACCACTTGTAGAGTCTGGCGCTACTCCAGTATATGTTCCAGCATCTCGCGTAGAATCAGGAGAGGATGTATTTTGAACTGTTGTGGGATTACCTACTATTTTTACTGTAGGTGTTGTATGATATCAATCACCAGATTCAACAATAGTTATACTGGTAATTACACCACCACTTATAACACTAGTAGCTGTAGCCTGTATAGGATTATCACCATCTGGAGCGCTGATTGATATCGCTGGTGCTTGAGTATATCCAGAACCGCCACTAGTAACGGCAATGTTCTTTATATATTCAAGATATGATGGTATTCGATTAGTCATCCTGTACCCTTGATATCATAGTAACAGCAACACCCTGTTTAACATTGTTGGTGGTATCTACTTGAGAGTCATCAAGGGACAGTATTATATTCCTTGCTGGTAACGCAGTAACAGCATATTTTTGTTCTTCGGTTGCACGAACCAAATCATCCGTAGAAATATTTTTAGAACTTTCGTGTGGAGTTATGTATACCCTAACAACATCATTTCCAGCACCACTTACGGAGTCTATATTTAAAGATGTTATATCCAATGCCCCTGTATCATAATCAATTGTTCCTACCGTTCCACCCACAACTGAATTAGTTGATTTAGTTTTGAGAATAAGGTCACCTTTCGCAAGGTTAAATCTTTGACCATTATATTGTTGAGAAGCAGTAAATGTCTCATCTGGTTTGTCTGTTATATAAACCTCATCCAATGCACCATTAATATTAACGGTGAAGTAGTTTGTCCTAACAGAACTCGCCAGTAATTTATTGTTATACTTTAATTGATATCTAGTAGCGGTCTTTAAAGCAGGGTCTAGTTTTTTCATCAATCTCATTTCTATGTTATTTGCAATAATAGATTGATTAGTTAAATCGAGTTCCTTACTTAACTTGGAAAAGAAAAAGTTTTTCTTTAGTTCGTTAACATTAGTGTCGAAATGAGATGTAATTCTTGCTAAAACATCTGTCTTAATAGCATCTGAAGTCATCGTGGTAAGTTTAGGGTCGTATGTCACAGCAATATTAAACCCAATGAATAATGTTTCCGCGTCAACAAACTCAGTTACTAGTGATACTGGAAGTTTAGGATTTATAGTATTTTTTACAAGGTCATCTTTTTCTGTTTCTGTTATAACAAATCCAGTTTGAGGTTGTAACGAAATATAAACCTTTCCATAAACAGGTGGAATATTATCTTCACCACCCCACACAGTAACAGATTTGATATTTGGATTGGATTGTTTTATAGCGGATTCATAATCAGAAGTAGTTACTACCCTTCCTTTCGCAGAATTAAATCTTGGTGCATTAAACCTAACACTATCTGTAGATTCTAGTTCGTATCCACCAGCAGAAGCAGAGACAACATTACCAGTTATCTTTTCCCCCGCCCCAGTAATATTTGTTGGGAAGGAGAAAGTTCTAGCACCATTACCTCTTGTTCCATTTGAAATGATATAGTCACATACAACTATATTACCAACATCCAATTGTTTTCCAAGAACACCATCACCAAAGACAACTTGATAGAATCCATCTGACCTTTCTTCCAAGTAATATATCTCAGAAGTGGATTTTATTCCAGTAATTTTTTCTGTAAAAGTGTATGTGGTAGCATTATAATTCGTAGCAGAATTTTGAACCTTGACAGCTAATGTGGTAGTATCAACATTATCATTTGGTAGTATTATTGGCCCAGACCTATTAGTACTATTAACAACTTCTGAAGTTTGTCCTCTTGTTCCTTCTACAAGAACCACATTTGTAAATCTAAAAGCAGATACACCATTGACAATAGTCTTATCTACACTATAATCTTTTTCTGGAAGGAAGGTGAAGTTTCTTCCACCAACATTGGCAGTAAATATTTTATTCTTTGAGAGAGTCAAGTTAGTAGAAGTGTAAGATGAAGCTGGTTGTACTGTTATATCAACAGTTGCTTTCGCGGAACGAGCTGACCTTGGGGTATACCCCATAGTCTTTGCAATAGAGACAACTGAATTTCTTTTTACAGCAGAGTCAATGAAAGCTTCGTTGGATACCATATGTGCAAGAACAGCATTATAATGTGTATTATATGCCAACAAATCTACTAAAGTTCCTATTCCAGAGGAATCAAAATCATAATCTGCAAACTCTGTTTGATTCTTTAAGTGAGTTTTTAGATTCGTTTTTATCGACTCGAAATCTAATTCTGTTACATTTTTGACTGCCATGTTTCTTCCTTCTTATGCAGAAATTATCTTAACCTGTCCAATACCATTCCCATTTCTTGTATACCGTTGATACCTTTTATATAAAAGAATATCTTTACTCTAAATTGATTCTGGTCAACATTTGGGTGACACTCTACTTCTTCAACTACAACTCTTGGTTCCCAATTACCTATACTTCTTTTTATCTCTGTTGCCAAACTCGTACCAGTAGTTAAATCTACTGGTTCAAATAACAATCCGCGAATAGGAGAACCGTATGTAGGTCTAAATGGTTTCTCATAATAATTGGTCATCAATAAATTCTTCAATGATTGTTTGACTGCTCCGACATCTACTCGCCGAGCAACATCCTTTGTATTCGGGTTTTTCGCAAATCCCAAATCAAAATCCTTGTAAATTGTAGTAGGTTGTTTAAGCATGTGACTATTTATAATACTTTAGTATGGTGACGCTAAGTCTTTATCTACAGTAGACTCTTTTGGTTCAACCGACAACCTTATATTTTTTAAAGAATCCTTGAATCTTTCAAATGTGGGTGAAAATCCCTCACTCAATATCTCTTCTAAATCTATTTCTCCCCCATCTAGTGAAAACTTAGCAGCCGTGACTTTAATAGAACCATCCTTTGCCTTTTCATAATTAGGCATTGCCTCACATAATTTTTCAATATCTCCACCAAATTCTCTAAGAGTACCAGCTGGGTCTCGTAAAAAATCATCCGCGATATTACCTTCACCATACTTTTCTTTTAATTGTTTTGCTTTATTTACAAAGTCTACCGTCTGAACACCTAGATTGATTAAGTCCCCTATCTCTTCAGATAAAGGGATACCCTCTCTCAATTGTTTTAAAGCTGATTTTAAATCTCCAAACTCCTTCTGAAAAGCTGCTTCAATTTCCGCTTGAAGAGCTGCGAACTTTGCTTGAGCAGCTGTTATACCAAGTTCATTGGCAATACTATCAGCAGTCTCATCGATGGCGGTAGAGATTTTATCACTAATCTCATCAATACCATCAGCGAGTTCACTAAATTGTTCTCCTATTCCTTTACAACTCATTTATTTCTCCATTAAATCGGCGGTGTGGTTGTACCAGCAGATGAACCACCAGATATTGTATGAACATGAGATTGAAGTACGGTACTACCACCAGTAACCAATCCAGTAACAGTAAGAGCACCAGTTACAGAAGTTAGACCAGTAATTTGTGTTGCACCAGTAATAGTTGTTGCACCAATGATATTTGTAACCGCAGTAATACCAACTATCGGAGTAACCGTCAAGATTGAAGCATTCGTCATTATCTGAGTTGTTGTTCCAGCAAGAACAGCGTTAGGCGTTCCAAATGTTGTTGGAAGAGTAGCACCAGTAACACTACTGATAGTACCAGCACCAGCAATCGCGTTATTAATAAATCCAGCACCTACTACGAAATTATTAATAGCACCAACCCCTGTAATGTTATTCTCAATTACACCAGCACCCATCAACATATTTTGAATACCACCAACTCCAGTAGGATTCATAACATAAGTCCTTTTGTTTCCAATCAATTGTACAAATGAAGGTGGCGCAACTGGGCCAATTCTTTCCACCATATCCACTTGAGCAGTAGTATTGATTCTATCAGAAACCAACGAGATTTGACTTCCTATTGGAGTGCCCGGCACTTTAGGTAATTTAGTAATAAAGGTATTGAGGTCTATTTTCTTTATCGCCTCTAATTTAATTGAACCACCACTAACAAAAGCATCAGCACCAAGTTTTCCACCTTTAGCAAGGTCTAACAATGCATCTGGGTCTGGCCCAGTTCTTAAAGTTGTGTTAACATGGAAGTCACCTTTGACTACATGTTTAAAATCTTGTCCACCAAATACTTTGTGTTTTCCTTGAATGGTTTCATTCATCTGATTAGTAACTCTCAATCGGTAGTTACCCATAGATTTTTTATCTTTATCTGTGGTTCCTACTTGACAATTGAAGTTTCCACCCACCATTAGAAGATAAGAACTTTCCGTATCAACTAACTCGTGTCCCTGTATTTTATTTAACCTGTTACCCATTACAGTATTGTATGAGTGTCCAGTTATATGTTCGTATTTGTTTCCTTTTACATTGATGTTATAATCACCTTCAACCATTAGGTCAAAATTGCCACCAACATACATGGATCTATTTTTCAAGTCGATAACATAATCATCACCGACTATCTTTTCTACTTTAGTTCCGTCTGGTTGAATTTCTTTAAATGTACCAGCAGTATGGAACTCATGAATTCTTTCAGCGCCTGGCGTATCATCAACCTCAAAAACATGCCCACTTTCCGATTCCCTTACATGGTTATATGGGTATTGAGATTGTGACTTTTCTGACCCCTGTGGATGTGGTTCGTCCCAATAAGTAGGTTCATATGTGCCTGGCTTTACTGCATTTTTTTCGTTTTCTCGTTTGGTTAGATTTCCAAGTTCGTCAAGTATATCACTACCAAAATCATCTTTATTCTCGTGTTCAAATGGAAGTTCTACATTGCTCCATCCAGATATTTTACTTGCAAATCCTCGCGGTATTTCTGTTATTCTTGATTTTCTTTTAGCTGATAATGAATAATGATTTTCTGAAGTGTCTCCACCCCTAGAAAGTCGAGATGACGATGCCTCTTCTAATACATTTTTACCAACATCAACTTCATCAACACCTTCAGCATCACCTGTGAGTTTATTACCAAGTTCATCTACTATACCACCAATCCCATCTTCAACAAATCCTTTTACTTTATCAAGAAGACCTTCATCTTCTGATTTCTTTAATTGTTTTCTTCTAGGGTAAGTTCCAGTAGGGTCAAAGAATCCTCTTTGTGATAATGACTCTGGTGACTCTGGTTTTCCATCTGGAGAGGGAACATTATCTTCCACACCAAATGAACCCATGATAACTGGTATCTGACTGTCTTCACCATCGACAAAGAATCCAATTACAGATGAACCTTCAACCAATCCAGTTGGAGATGTACCAACACCAGAAATAGCTGCTGAAGTAACTGGTTGCATAGGAATCGCCCAAGGCAATGACTCAGTAGGCATAACTGCTTTATCTAATGTATGATAACCTATAATACGGACACGATATCGTCCAAATTGTTCTGGGTCATTTCTGTCCTCAACAATACCTTGCCACCAACTAAAATTTGGATATCTTATCATTCTATTTCTCCCATACTATCTCTAACGCATATCATTCTCATAGTGTGGTCTTGTGTAGCACAGGTTATTGTATGTCTAAGTCCTGTAATTGTATATAAACCAGATATCCTTTTATCATAAACATCGTCTTCAATACTACCATCACCTTTCTCTTGTGTGTTTGGGAAATTTAGAGCTACTAACATACCCAAGTCAACATCGGTTCTACCAGCAACTGAAAATTCAACTCTCAGTCTTTTTAATTCTTCCAAAGCAGTATCTCTAAGAGCAACATCTTGGAAATGTCTCCAATCATATCCGAAAGGTTGGTCAGTATAAATTTGTGAAGAACCAATCCTTACATTCAAGGAAGACCTTGGTTCTGATATAGGTGCGATCCGCGAGGGTGATTGTTTTTCTACATGAAAAAAATCTTGGAATCCAGTAGGAATAACTCTTTGGTTTTGTTCTTTTCTTGTTCTTTGTTTAGGAGTATAATCAAATTCCATGTGATAAGGTAATCTTGTTGTCATGTCGAAACCAACGGTCATATTTCCTTGATATCCAGATAACTGGTCTTCTAAGTCATTTGTATAGTGAGGGATAGTTAGTCCCGCCATAGTATTGTATTGCCCTGACACAAAAGGACTTGTGTATTCATATCCAGAATGTTTTTTCCTTTTTTCTTTTAACATAAAAGGTTCATCCATATTTGGAAGTTGATTAAACTCATCATAAATTAGTCCTTGGTCTTTATAAAAAGCATTTAGTCTAGAAAGACTAACCACATAATGACCTTTGTTAGACTGAAAATATTTAGTGTTTGGCATTAAAGGTTTATCTACATCGGATGGTGCAACTTTACCAGCAAGATAATTCATACATCTATAAGGTGTCCAGTAGTTAGCATTAAAAGCAAAACTATCTCTTTTGAAAGGATTTGAATCTGATAAAAATTGTAATGGTTTATGATCCTCTGAAGAATCAGTTCCTATAACCTTGGGTTCTTTTATAAACCTTTCATAGATGTCATTAAAGATGCTTCTTGGAGAACCAGTAAATCTTTCATTTATAACAACTGTGTTATTTTTATATCCCTCTGGTGTTATACATTTTAATTTGTAAACCTGTTCTCTATCAGTTGCATAATTACGGTCTGTTATAGAATGGACAACAAAACTTTGTTCTATTATATTATTTTTATTCTCACCAGATAAATGTTTGGATACCAACCTTAATGTTAATATTTCTCCACCCAATATAGGTACATTGCCAATAAGGTTTCTCGCGTCACCCATAGCAACTTCACATGTAAAGTAGTTTGTAAAGATACTCTCTTGTATTACTATTTGCCCAGCATAATCCGTTAGGTCTATAGTTTGTGACCCTGCTTCTGGAGTAGTAAGTAAATCTATTCTTTCAATGTTTACTCCGCCGGCTGATTGAATGGCATCCATTATATATTTTATCCTCTAATTAATTTTCTAAACTGCCCTGCTATTTCAGCAACATATTCTGGTTTTGGTATTTTAATTCTTCTTTTCTCTTCGTTGACAATTTCTTCATGTCTCATGTTTGATACAGAACCTATTGTGCCTGCATTGAATTTCGTTTGGTCATAATCAACTCTTATCTTCTCATTTGCTGTACTAACATAATGATGTATTTTCCCTAAATTTGTTGCTCCATATTTTTGTTCAGCAAATTGTCGTAAATCCGTAGTAGATTTAGGCCAGTCATGATATGGGTCTATAATATTATTAGCAATTAATATGACCCAATAATAATCAGTAGTACCATAAACATCATAAGATATATGTTCTGGTCTTTCCGCATCTTGAATATCATATAAGTTCATGATAGTCATATTATCGATTAAACTATTAGCTGCGACACGGCGGAATATATCTGGTATATTGATTGCTGTATCATCTATTATATAAGCAGTTCTTGGGAATTGTTTAAAAAATGACATTATTCATTACCTCCACTTCCACTTTGTGCATCAGCGGCATCTGCACTAGTGGTTTCACCCATAGCTTTGCCTTCCTCACCGTCTGCAACTGTTCCATCCTCATTTGTTTTAACTTCTTCGCCTGCATCATTCGTCAATTGTGCATCTGGGGTAGTACCAGATATTGTAGCACCACTCAAATTCATAGCAGTCCTATCAAATCCACCCATCACTTCCTCTTGATTAGTAACATCAACAATAGCATCTCTGTGAAGTAGAGTAAGTTCTTTAAATACTAAAGACATAGTTATTTCTGAGGGAGCACCATCTGTACCCCTAATAGATGAATATACTCCGCCGTTTCCGTAATCTACTTGGAAACTTGTCAAAGCAGTATCATTAAAGAAATTAGTAAAGTAGAGGTTTTCTCTTCCCTTGTACATATAAACTATTTCAAATTCTGCTGGGTAGTCAAGGAATAAATTTCCTCTCCTCTCTGGAGTCATATATCTTTCAAAGACATTAATTATTTTCATAGTCTGTAATAATTCGTGTTGGTTTTTAGGAGCGAATTTAAATACAAAAGGAAAGTCCCTAAATTGCATTGTTTTAAATAGAGTTTCTTTAAATGGGTTGGCAATTTTTCGCGTACCCAATTGTATTGCTTCTTGTAATGGTAAATTAGCACCAAATTGTTTTGTTATATTGAAGGCACCAGTTGCTGCCCTTAGTGCATATTCTCCCGCTTCTCCTGTAAGGGTGCCATTATCAATCAGATTCATTAGTCCATCTTCACCAGCCGCACCCAAGGAAGCACCTATTATAGCACCCATATCCGCGTGTTGCCAATCAGCAATCATCTTGTTTTGTGGGGATGTGGGCATTGCCATATGAATTCTTGCTACATTTCTTCTGGTGGTTTTAATGTCTATCATGTCAGATACTTTGTCCCCAAACCATTGAGTATATCCCTCAACACCACCAAGAATAGCTGTAAGATATCCACCAAGTCCACCCTTTGCTAGACCAGCTGTTATCAAACCAGCGGCGCCAGTCACCGAAGCGACATCTTTCACAGTTGCTTGAGCATTTTCATTTGTGAGGTTTGTTGAATCCCATAACTGTTCACCTCTACCAGCTTCTGGTAATCCAGCATAGTTACCACCAGCGTCATCGTGGTCTCTAACAAGTACATTGAAAAGAATTTGATGTGGGAATTCTTCTGAATCAGCAGCAATTCCTTCTGGATAACTCAAGGACTGAAAAGTAACTTTTCTTTTCTTTATGGTTTCTGAACCTTCACCATTGTTATTTTTCTTACTATCACCAGCAGTTGTAGCAACTTGGTTTGCTGTGTTGTCTGGGTTGTCTCCAGATTTTTGGACATCTTTATCATCACCACCTCTGGGTATACCGCCAGGCAACCACCCTTTAAAAAATTTATCTAATTTGTTATAGGCCTTGCCCATTGATTAAACTCCGAATAAATAGTAATTATGATATTATTGGACTATTTATAACATGCCGTACCGAAAAGATATCCATCAAGGAAAATTTATTCCAAAAAACGCGAAAAAGTATCGTGGTAATCTTAATGAGGTTATTTATAGGTCAGCTTACGAACTAAAATTTATGAATTGGTGCGACAAGAACCAAGATGTTTTAGAGTGGGCATCTGAACCTATAGCGATACCCTATAGGTCTCCTTTAGATAGAAGGATACACAGTTATTATGTGGACTTTTATATCAAGACAGTTGGCGGTACATATCTAATAGAAGTTAAACCAGAACGATTCACTAAACCACCAGAACCTAGAAAGAAAACAAAAAAGTATCTACAAGAGATTGCTAACTATGGTATCAATGAAGCAAAGTGGAAGTCAGCACGAGAGTACTGTGTTGACCGAGGTTGGGAATTTAAAATAATTACTGAAAAAGAATTGGGAATGTATTATAAATAGTCGCTATGGCGAATCCATTTCTACAAATAAGACCTAACTCCGACTCTGGAAGAAAGTCATTTAATTGGTACATGAACCAAGTACGCTCTGTTATGCGTGGCGTAAACAGTCCTTCAAGTGCTATATCAAGTGACATAGGAAAACCAGTAAGTCAATTTGATATAGGTTCAATGTACCTGTTTAGGTATGACGCGAAATGGAAAGATAAACTACCATACTTTGATGCGTTTCCTCTATGTCTTCCATTTGAACCCACCAACGATGGGTTCTGGGGATTGAATTTACATTATCTACCTTATATGATGAGAGCTCAGTTACTAGGTAAACTAATGGAAACGACAAACGATAGAACAATAGATGACAAGACCACAATGAGATACAACTGGGAACTACTGTCAAACTCTGCACAGTTTCCAGAAGTAAAACCATGTGTAAAAAGATATTTAACAAAACAAATAAGGTCTAGGTTTTTTGAAATCAATCCACAAGATTGGAAAGGTGCTATATTTTTACCAGTAGAAGACTTTAATGTTAGTAAGAACACCGTATTCCAAAAGTCTAGGAGAGCAATTTAATGGCATATTTTAAAACACAAGATTTCATTTCCAAGGTTAGAAAGGATGACCTTGCTAGGTCTAATAGATTTGAAATCGTAATCAACAGTCCAGCTAACATGGCAACTGATAGAGAAGTGTCTTTATTTTGTGAGGAAGCACAAATTCCAGGCTTGCAAATAAAATGGACTCCCACAGTAATAAGTACTTGGACAGAACAAAGAGCACACGGTATAGAATATTTTGGAGACACAGCAGCATTTACATTTTTCTGTGACAGTAATTGGGATGTTAGGTCTTATTTTGAAAACTGGATGACTGAAATAGCAAATCCCATATCAAAAGAAGTAAGTTTTCCAGATGAATATAATGGACAGGTAGAAATATTCACTTTAGATAGAGAAGATAATCGGGTAGCGGGTTGGAAGTTACATGACGCATTTCCAAGACTCATGAACATCTTACCTGTGGGTCAGAGCGCTGACGGAATAGTAAGAGTCAATGTTACCTTCGCGTTTAGAAGGTGGTCTTCTCGTGCGGTTGACCCAAGTGATTCTAGAAGGTTGTTTGGAATACTTAACTTTAGAAGGAACAGTCTTAAAAACGCAATCAAAAGTAAAATTGCTCATAATATTAATGATTGGATTGATTAAATTATTGGAGGTTTGTAATGAAACTACCAAAAGCGGAATATCCGTTGACGGAAATATTCGTTTTTTCTTTGGATAAAACTATTAGTTTTAGACCATTCCTAGTAAAAGAAGAAAAGATAATAAGACTTGAAGAGATACCAAATAAAACTCGTCAAGAATTAATAAAAGACATCTATACATGCATCACCAATTGTTCGATGGAAGAATTGGATGCATCAACTTTGCCTATTTTTGATGTTCAAAACATCTGGATTTTATTGCAAATAGCGAATCAAACACCAGTAGTAACATACTGGTATAAATGTGATAGTTGCGGTGCTAAGAATGAGATACAAAATGATTTCAGTAATTATAAAACATATGCAAACCCAAATCATACCAGCGTTCTAAACATCAGAGAAAATTTCTCAATAAAAATGAAATATCCAACCGCGATGGAACTTTGCGAGTTAGATGATGAAACATTATATGAATCGTTTTATGATATAGCTGCATCTTGCATAGACATTGTACAATACGATGGTAAGAAATTTGAAGTTACTGAAGAAGAAAAAAATGAGATTATTCTAAACATGACGCAAAATGAATTTGCGAAAGTAAAAAGATTTTTTGAAACAATGCCAATTGTTCAAAATATAATCAAGTTCGACTGTGAAGAGTGCGGAGAAAAACACACGATTGGATTTGATGGTTGGTACAGATTACAAAGATTGGAGGAATAGAATGGCATTACCAATAACAGAACATCCTCTGATAGATGTTCACATTCACTCTCTGAATAAGAAAGTGAAATTCAGACCATTCTTAGTGAAAGAAGAAAAATTGCTTGTCTTGGCGAATGAAACCAAAGACTCATTAGAAATGATAAAGGCAACACAACAAGTGGTGACTAATTGTTCTTTTGGAGAAGTTGATGGGGAAGAACTTCCTTTATTTGACATGCAAAATGTATTCTTACAATTAAGAAAGGTTTCAATATCAGAAATAATTGATTCTAAACTTTTGTGTGGTCATTGTGAAAAACCCAATGATGTGGCAATAGATTTAAATAAATTTGACTTAATAACAGGAGATGACCATCAAAACGAAATAAGACTATCAGATAGTGTAACAGTAGAAATGCGATATCCAACCGCATCTGAATTAGAAAGTTTGAAAAAAGCTGAAAATGAAGAAGCGAAACAGATTTATGATGTAGCTGCATCATGCATATCTAAACTTTATTACGAGGACACTATCATAGACGGTGAAGATTTTGATGACAAGTCTAGAGAGGAATTCATAGATAACTTAGAATCCACTCAGTTTGTGTTATTAAGGAAGTTTTTTGAAACGATGCCCGCGATAGAACAGAAAATAGACTTTACATGTAGACATTGCGAAAAAGAAAATGAAGTCTTCTTAAATGGATACTTTGATTTTTTCGTATAAGCCTTTTTCATGAAACACTAGAAAATTATTTTAAAACTAACTTTCTACTTATGCAAGAACATAAATACAGTTTAACAGAAATAGAAAGTTGGGTTCCGTGGGAAAGGCAAGTATACATTTCGAT